>Ga0181531_10000176_pt1 | contig 48140 bp, 39 predicted proteins | sample PEATcosm2014_Bin_38_FD_119743 | JGI IMG/M metagenome (GOLD analysis project Ga0181531, IMG submission 119743) | Peatland microbial communities from MTU Mesocosm Facility, Houghton, MI, USA - PEATcosm2014_Bin11_10_metaG | ecosystem: Environmental > Terrestrial > Soil > Wetlands > Peat | place...
AACTCAACCTGGGAATGCAGTGCTCGACGATCGTCGAGCACTGCATTCCAGCTAAAGCTCCATATCTGAAACCGTAAAGGATGTCCCGGGACAAACCGTAAAGGATGTCTAGGGACTGGACAGAAAGTGGCAGATGTGGGGAACCAACAACAGGGAGCAGACAGCACAGGATGACTCAATCGAGTTTTTGCGGCCGGGAGAGAAGGAAGCGCGGCAGGGTGGAATCTAGCTTGCGACGAAATCGAGAGGGCCTGACGGCTTCTCCAAGCTGCGGCAACTCTCGGCGGTAGGCCTCATAGACGGAGGCGAAGACGGCGTCCCAGGAGGCTCGCGCGGCGCGCTGGCGGGCGGCGATTGCCATGTCACGCTGAAGGGAAGCGCTGGAGACGAGGCGCAGGACGGCGGCGGCGAATTGGTCATCGCTCGCGCAGATGAAGCCGCTGCGATTGTCCTCGACGATGAACTTGGGACCGCCTTTGTCGGTGACGACGGCGGGGACACCGGAGGCAAGCGCCTCAAGGACGACATTGCCGAAGGTATCGGTCTCCGAGTAGAAGGCGAAGAGATCCATGTTGGCGTAGGCACGGCTGAGAGCTTCTCCGCGAAGGACTCCGGTGAACTCGGCTGTGGGGATGTTCCGGCGAAGCCATGGCTCCTCGCCGCCGTGGCCGACGAAGACGAACTTCACATGGCTGTATCCGGCGGCTTTGACGGCATCGGCAAGGGCGGCGAAGTTGCGGACCCTCTTTTCGGTGGAGAGGCGGCCGACGTATCCGATGACGAACTCGCCGTCATTCCCGCGCGTGCGGTGGGTGGGCCTGAACATCTCGAGATCGACGCCGCGCTCCATCAGCGAACAGGGCTTGTGAGTTGCATTGTGCAACTTGGCGATGAGTTCCTGATTGGGCGCGAAGTGGAAGCGCCCGAGTTTGAAGTAGAAGGCGGAGAGCTGAAAGCTGACGTCTTCGATGGTTTGCAGGAGCTTGGCGCGGCGCGGGCCGGAGAGGAAGCGCGGGAGGATGCGGTCCGAGCGGCGGGCGGCGTACTCATGCACATTGGTGTGCCAGGAGGCGGCGACGGGGATTCCGAGGTCGTGGGCGGCGGCGGCGCCGAGCATTCCAATGTCGCTGGGACCGGTGATGTGGACGACGTCTGGATTGAAGCGGCGCAACTCGTCAATGACGCGGCGGTAGTAACGGAAGAGCGCGAGATCGAAGCGGAGATCCTTTTCAAGAGCGAAGGAGATGGCTCCGCGGCGAAGTCCGAGACGGGTGACGCTGCCATCCTGGGTGACGCCGGTTTTGTCACTGGCGCTGACGAGGAGCATGGGCGAAGCGGTGCGCTGGGCGTAGGCGACGAAGTTTCGGCAGGTGTTGGCAACGCCGTTTACTTCATTCAACGAATCGGGAAAGAGCGCGACACGGATTGGGCGGGCAATCATCAGGCACCTTCTTCCTGGCCCAGAACAGAGGGCATGGTGCGGGCAGCATTTCCGCCGTAGTGGCGAAGGGTGTTGAGCAAGGGAGTGGTTTCCGCAAGGCGGGCGAAGTCGAGAATGGCGCGGAGAACCGCGGGCACGCGTTGCCAGAGCTGGCTGAGAGGCTGCACGGAACCGTTGCGTCCGGGATGATAGGTGCGCTGATCCCAGCGCGAGGCTCCGTCAGAGTGATCGGGGTACTCGCGAATGGCATCAAGAAAGGTCTGGTAGCAGCGAGTGAAGAGCGAGTGATTGTACTGTGGCATGAAGAGCAACTGGCTGCGGCGCTCGACGCGGAGTTCGGAGACCCATTCGTTGAAGGTGGCGGCGTTGGTGAGGTTGAGGTTGGCGTTGGGCTCGCAGCCGTGACGGTCGCCGCCGGAGATTAGAATCTGCTGCCATCGCGCAGAGAGCAGGGCGACGCGGCGATTCTCTTCCCAGCGCCGGAGGCCGTTCAACTCAAAGGCGTGGAGGTGGCCATTGTTGAGGGCGAGGAAGTCTTCGATGTTCTGAGCAAACTGGGCGGGCGGGTTGGCGTAGAGGTTCCAGAGCGGATGGTTGAAGACGATGAGGACTTCAGGGATGGCGTGGAGCGTACGGAGCAGGTCACAGACGCGAGCGGTGCTGGGCTGGGCGGTGCATGCCTTGAGTTCATCCATCCAGCGCTGGGCCTGAGCGCCGGGGAGATTGTGAACGCCGAGGTGAAACTTGGAGGACTGAAAGGGCACGGTCCACTCCAGCGAGACAGGAACGTGCTGCATGGCGGGAACGACGCGCAGAAGCAAGGGAGCTTCGATGCAATCATGATCGGAGAGTGAGACGAGGGCATTCAGGCCGAGCTTCTGTTCGATCTGATTCTTTTCGACCTCAAAGGCAGAGCGGGGGCACAGCGGCGGCGTCCAGTATCCGTTGGCAAGATCGAGCTGTATTCCGGTTTTGGTTGCCAGGCTTCCCTGTGCCCGCATGAAGGAGCGCAGAAGGGGATGGGATTCAAAGATACGTCCGACGAATTCGAGGCTTTCCCTGGAGCGGCTGGTGTGGCTGTGAATGGAGACGCCGGTCTTGAAGTGACGAATGAGCGGTTGATCCCTGTCAAACCACGCTACCTTAGCTGGCAAGAGCTCCTCCTAAACGGGCTGGATGTGCCGGGTCACGCTTATCGTGCGTTTGGAAATTGTTCCAAGCGCAGTATGGGGGAGCGATGGTGACGGTTTGATTACGGCGCGGAAAATGAAAGATGAAAATCAGACAAGCTGATTGAGTTGGGATGCACGAGGGCGGCGCGATTTACCAAAGTTTGACAGAACGCGCGGCTGGTTTTTACAAAGCTATTGAGCTTGCAAGGTATTCTGCTGGCATGGATCAGTTCAGGGGTGAAGGCGCTCCGGCTCTACCCAAGAGTGTTTCGGTTGGGCAGGCACTGGTTGCACTGCTCCGGCATCCGTGGAAGTTCGTTGTGCTTCGCTGGAATGGCAAGGCGGCGATGCTGAGCGCGATGTTCCGCGGGGTTATCTTCCTGATAGCTTCAGTCAAATCACATCATGCGGGGCGGACGAGCGGAGTGCTGGCGGAGGCGCTGTTTGGCGCGATTTCCGCAGGATTCTTCGGGACGCTGACGCAATCGCTGCGATTTGCAGAGCCGGAGTGGCTAGCGGAACTGCTGCTGGCAGGGATTTTTCCGCTGGCGTTCCAGGTGGGGGACTACTACTTCCACGCCGCGCTGGGAACACAGGTGTTCGTGATTGGCATGGTGTCATCCGCATGCTTCACGGTCTTCTCGTCGGCGTTCAATCTGTACATTATGAGGCGAGGGACGCTGCTGGTAGGCGAAGAAGGCAACTCGTTCAAAGAGGACCTTGGGGCGCTGCCAAAGCTGGCGCTGCTGTTTGTAGTGCAAGGAGTGATAAAGGGCTGGAGGCTGGTTGCGAGTTGCTTTCAGGAGACTCCGCAGGAGGCGGTAGCGCCGGAGGGCGCGGCCGCAGACACAATCGTTTCTTCGTAAGAAAGACGGCATGAAGACACTCCACCTTACGAATGCGTGGCACGAGACGTCGGGTGGGATCGCGACGCTGTATCGCGCGTTGTTGCAGGCGGCGGAGCGGCGCGGGCAAGAGATACGGCTGATCGTTCCGGGCGTGGAAGACCGCGTTGAGCGCGTGGGCGAGCACGCGGTGATCTACCATCTGAAGGCGCAGCGCGCGCCATTCAATTCCAACTACAGAATATTGTGGCCGACAAGCTACCTTTATCCGGGGAGCGCGATACAGCGGATCTTGAAGGAAGAGCAGCCGGACCTGATCGAGGTTTGCGATAAGTACAACCTGCATTACCTGGCAGCGCTCTCGCGCCTGAAGCTGATGCAGGAGATCGACCTGCGCCCGACGACGGTTGGCTTCAGCTGCGAACGGATGGACGACAACTTTGCGACGTACATGGGCCGCTCGCGCGCGGGAGCTGCCTTCAGCCGCTGGTACATGAAGTGGGTGTACTTCGCGTTCTTCGATCACCACATTGTCATCAGCCAGCATACGGCGGACGAGTTGCGTGCGGTGAGCGCGGGGCATCCGGTGGAACGCGGGGTCTGGCTGCGGCATCCGGGGGTGGATCTTGCGGTCTTCCACTGCACGCAGAGCCGGGCGGAGGCGCGGGCAAAATTGCTGCAACGGCTGGGGCGCGGCGAGAGCTGCCGCCTGCTGGTGTACGCCGGAAGACTGGCGCCGGAGAAGAATCTTGCGCTGCTGTTGCAGACGATGCGATTACTGAAGGCGAGCGACCCGGACGCGCTGCTGCTGATTGCGGGCGACGGCATTGAGCGCGCAGCGCTGGAAAAGAGCGCGCGCGAGCTGAATGTAGCAGCGGAATTTCTTGGGCACATCGGCAATCGAGAGGAGCTGGCGGAAATACTCTCCGGAAGCGAAGTGTTTCTGCATCCAAACCCTAAAGAGCCATTTGGCATTGCGCCGCTGGAAGCGATGGCGAGCGGGCTGGTGCTGGTGGCGCCGAATTCCGGCGGAGTGACAGAGTACGCCGATGAGAAGAACGCGATGCTGGTGGAGCCGACACCAACGGCTTTCGCGGGAGCAGTACAGAAGTTACTGCGCGAACCAGAATTACTGGCTGCCAGATCACGCGCGGCACAGGCGACGGCGAGCACATTCAGCAAGGAACGCACGGCCGACGCGTTCCTGGATCTCTACGACAAGATAGACGCCGCGACTCGGGGGAAGTTGCCGCTGAGTGAGGCGGGGTGCGCGTTTCGGTCCACGGTTCCGGCAGCAGCAGGGAAGCGGATTACCGGAGCTATTGCAGAGGTGTTTAAGAGCGGCTTCCGCGCATGGGTTCGACTGAGGACCAGGGCGGCGGCACAAGGGAGCGTCTGATGAGAGTCCAGCTTCGATGCTTGACGTATGCGACCCTGACAGTTGCCATGCTGATGACGGCGCAGGCCGTTGCGGCGGATGTGCCGACCAGTACGGCGCTGAGCGAGAGAATGAGCGCGGAAGAAATTGTATTGCGATTGAAGCGGGGCAACGAACAGCGGGCAGCCGCGCTGCGGGCGTATGAAGGAAGGCGCTCGTACTCGCTGAGCTATCACGGGTTTCCCTCCGACCGGGCGGCTGGAGAGGAAGTGGTTGTGCGCTTTACGGCTCCGGAGAGTAAGAGCTTCGAGGTGATCTCGGAGAGCGGCTCCAAGATGATTCAATCGAAGGTGTTTGCGAGGCTGCTGGAGAGCGAGAGCGAGGCGGCACACGCGGAGAACCAGCGGGCGACGGCGCTGACGCAGGAGAATTACATCTTCACGCTGCTGGGCACGCGGCCGAGCACGCATGGGGGCTGCTACCGGCTAGGGGTGGAACCGCGGCGCGAAAACAAATTTCTGTATCGCGGAGAAATCTGCGTGAACGCGGCGGATTTTGCGGTGGAGAGCATTGACGCGGAGCCGGCGAAGAATCCGTCGTTCTGGATCAAGAAGACGAGGATTGAGCACAGGTATGAGAAGGTGGGGCAGTTCTGGCTTCCGGCCTGGAACCAGACGGTGACGAATGTGCGTCTGGGAGGAACGGCTACGCTGAGCATCGTGTACTCAGGATACGAGTTTCGGTGAGGGATTGACGGCATCAACCCGGATGGCAGCATCATTCATTGCATCAGCGCAGAACATCAGCGCAGACGAATGAGATCCTTCTTTGCTTCATCGAGCGAAGGGTCGAGAGTAAGCGCGCTTTCGATTTCCTGGCGGGCGGCGCTCCGGCGGCCTTGTTTTTCCAATACGGTGCCAAGCCGCCAATGTGCGACGGCGAGAGTTGGCTCAAGGCCTTCACTGGGCTGCCTGAGGTAGTTGCGAAGGTAGCCTTCGGCGCGTGCCAGTTGCGACGAGATATTGCGGTCGAGGATGGTTTGCGCGGCGGTGAAGTCTGCTGCTAGGTCGTCCGGCACGGCCGTGCGGGCGCGCTTCAGGGCGGCGTCAAGATTCTCCCAGCGCTCGGATGAGGCATAGACGGCGGCCAACAAGCGGTAGGAGGCAGCGCGCGACGGGTCTAAGGCGAGCGCTTTGTGCGCGACCTCTTCGACTCCTCTCAATTCATTGGTTTTTCCGGAGAGGAGGCAGTGTCCGAGGCCGACATAGGCCGCGTAGCTCTGACGATTCGCTGCCACGGCGTTTTTCCAGTCGGATTGAACCGCGGCGAGGCTCTTCGCCGGGTCCGATTCGGTTGCATCCAACTCGGCCTTGAGCGCATAGCCTCGAACGGCATCCAACTGCACAAGTTTGTCGAGCCACTGGCGCGCTTTCGTCCTGCTTCCGCCGCCGAGGGCGGGGGCGTACCAATAGAATCTCGCCAGCGCTTCGTGAGCGTAGACATTGCCTGGATCGAGTTGAAGGGTGCGATCGGCTTCCTTGCGGAAACGGCGGGACAAGCCGAGCTTCTCAAAGGATGCGACCTTGCTGCTGGCGAGCTTAGCGCCCAGGGCGTTGAGGAGCTGGGCATGGGCAGCCGCGCTTCCATCGGCGGCAAGCACAGCGCGTTCGGCGGTGGAGGCTGAAGCGTCCAACTGAGCGTATGCCCACTGGATGGTGGATAGTGCAACGAGCGCGTTTACGTCGCGGGGATTCCTGTCAAGAGCAGACTGCACCAGAGCGCGCGCCCGAGAGTAATGCCCTTCGGAGATCAGTTTCTCAGCAGTGGATTGCTGAGACCACGCCGGGGTTAACAGCAACAGCGAGGTACAGGCGAGGGTTGCAGCGCGCGCGGGGATGCCAGACAGCACTCATTCTCCTGGCTGCGAATAGAGCAGCCCATGACACCAGTTTAGAGGCGATCTGGCCGAGGGGTCTTGAATGTAGTGTGAATTGATGGGGCGAGGCAGCCGGGAGGTTTGATTCTTGAAGTGCAGAAAGGGCCGGGGAATATCCACCGGCCCTTCGCAATTCCGCGTTGTGCGCTACTTTGCCGGCTGGGGTGCGGCCTGCGGCGCGGGAGCGGAGAAGTTGACCTTGGGAACCTGGCGCGACTCTTCGGTTGCCGCGAAATAGGCGTTGTTCGGCTTGAATCCGGCCCATGCGGCAAAGACGTTGTTCGGGAAAACCTGGACGTAGGTGTTGTAGTCCTGAAGCGTGTCATTGTAGCGCTTGCGTTCGACGGCGATTCGATTTTCGGTTCCGGCGAGTTCATCCTGAAGACGCAGGAAGTTTTCATTGGACTTCAACTGCGGGTAATTCTCGACGACGACGAGGAGGCGGCCGATGGCTCCATCGAGCTGGCCGTTGGCGGCGATCTTCTGCGCGGGGGTTCCGGCGGAGAGCAGGGCAGAGCGCGCCTTGGCGATGTCACCAAAGACAGTCTGCTCATGGAGAGCAAAGCCCTTTACGGTTTCGACGAGATTGGGGATCAGGTCGGCGCGGCGCTGCAAGGCGATATCGACCTGCGACCAGGAGGCCTTTACGGATTCATTGCGCGTGACCAGCCCGTTGCGCACGCCAACGTACTGCCCGAAGCAGAGAATCACGATGAGAACGACGACGATGAGTACGATCCACAGTTTGCTCATAAGCTCTCCTGTACAACCGAGTGTAACGCGGCTAGGAAGCGGCCGGAGCATCGGCTCCGGGCGCCTGATCGACGGCGGTGGTGACCTGCTCCACAACCGCCATGTAGCGGGCGAATAATTCGTTGACATCCATGCTTTTGGGACTTGTCTTGTGCTCACGAACGTCAAGCACCTGGAGGATTGCGGCGGCATCGAAGTGGAGGTGCGCTGCCAGAGCCTGCACGGCGTCACGCTTGGCAACGGGGGCGGCGTGGCCGAGGACGATGAGAGCGTGGCGGAAAAGGGTGACAAAGGAAGAGACGGAGTAGACCAGCAACTCCCAGAGACGACGGTCCTTGCCGGAGCAGAGCAGCAATTGCTGACGCAGCAGAATGAGTTTCTCGCGCAGCTCGTATTCGACCTGGACGCGATGGAGATCCCTGGGGATGTTCAAGCCAAGGAGGACATCTTCGCCGAGAAGCACCTGGTGATGCTGCTGCATGTCGAGGAGTTCGATGGTGAAGACGTCATTGGAGCGATGGAGTTCGGCGCGGGTCATGATGAGCGGCGGAGGCTGCTTGTGGCCCTCCCACCAGCGGGCGACGGGCGCAAGCGGCTGCAAGGCGGAGAAGGAAGTGTCACGAAGGACACAGAAGAGATTGAAGTTTGAGAACTCGGGATGAAAGTCTCCGGCCACGGCCGATCCGAAGAGGATGATGCTCTCAAGGTTTGCGCCAGCGGCTTCGCTCATGCGCATTACGAATTCGTCGAGATTCCTGTCAGAAACCATACGATCCTCGCTTACTACCAACTGCTGCTTGCGCCACCACCACCGGAACTGCCTCCGCCGAAGCCACCGAAGCCACCGCCACCGCCGCCAAATCCTCCACCGCCAAATCCTCCGGTGCGGCCATCGAGTTGGGAAAGAAGAATCCAGAAGAAGATACCGCGGAGCGGAGTACACATGATGATCACGAAGATCACGATGATGGCGATGACTCCGCCGAGAGAGATGTGCTGGCTGCCGACTGGCGCAGTCCGCCGCATGGCAGGCGGAGGCGGCAGATTGGGAATCTCGATTCCGGCATCCTGGGCGATGACCGAGGCGACGCGATTGGTGACGAGAAGCAGAGCGGCGCTGAAATTTCCGGCGCTCATGAGCGGAATGGCTTCGCGCTGGAAGCTCCCAACTTTTCCGTCCGGGAGGATTGGCTCAAGGCCATAGCCGACTTCGATGCGGGCGCGGTGATCCTTGATGGCGTAGAGGATGAGGATGCCGCGGTTGGTGGACTTGCTACCGATGCCCCAGCTTTTGAAGAGGTCTACGGAGTAACTTTCGATGTCAGCGCCGTCGAGAGAGTTGATGGTGACGACGGCAATCTGGGCGTGAGCCTTCTGATCGATCTGAAGGCAGATGTTATCCATCTGCGCGAGAGTTGGCTGATCCAGAACGTGGGCGAAGTCATTGATGTAACCGGTGAAGTGCAGGGATGCGACGGGTTCGGCATGGGCAAGAGCCGCGAGGCAGAGAGCGAGCAGGAAAACAACGGCGAATTTTGCCCTCAATTTCATGTTTGCCCGATTGTACAGGAGAGGTGTGAGTGACGGGTGAATGCAAGGGGAGGGAAAGTAAGGAGGAAGATCAAGATCAAGGGCAAAGGCAAGGTCAACTACCCCACCCTAACCGAAAAGCGCGGTTAGGATGGGGCACCCTGTGAGCGAGCGCGGATGGGTGAGGTTAGCTGAACTCGCCGCGGATGTAATCCTTGGTGAACTTGTGAACGGGCGAGCCGAAGAGCTGCTTGGAGTCACCGAACTCGACGAGGTATCCGGTGCGGCCGCCCTGCGTGGTGTCCACATAGAGGAATCCAGTGTAGTCGGCGACGCGCTGGGCCTGCTGGAGGTTGTGAGTGACGATGGCAATGGTGAAGCGCTTGCGAAGTTCGAGCATCAACTCTTCGATCTTGCGGGTGGCGATGGGGTCAAGGGCGGAGCAGGGCTCGTCCATGAGCAGGACTTCGGGCTCGGTGGCGATGGCGCGGGCGATGCAGAGGCGCTGCTGCTGTCCGCCGGAGAGCGAGAGACCGCTCTTATTGAGCTTGTCCTTCACTTCGTCCCAGAGGGCGGAGGCGCGCAGAGCCTGCTCGACCTTCTCGGCCTTGTCTCCCTTGTATCCGTTGAGGCGGAGACCGAAGGCGACGTTGTTGTAGATGCTGGTAGCGAAGGGATTGGGCTGCTGGAAGACCATGCCGATGAAGCGGCGCACGGCGACGGGATCGATGGCGGAGTCGTAGATGTCGCGGCCACGATAGCGGATGTGGCCTTCGAAACGGAATCCGCGGACGAGATCGTTCATGCGGTTGATGCAGCGCAGGACGGTGCTCTTGCCGCAGCCGGAGGGTCCGATGAATGCGGTGATGGCGTTCTTCTTGACCGGAATGGCGGTATCGCGCACGGCCTTGAAGTTTCCGTAGTAGAGCTCACGAATGTGGCAATCCACGACGACGTCAGGATTGTGCGCCGGGAGAGCGCTGGAGATTGAATCTGAACCGGGTTGAGAAAGTGGTTCGGTAGCCATGACGATTTCTCCTAAGACTGTTGAACTTGGCGTCCCGAGAGGCTGCGGCCGATGAGGTTGGCAGCCAGGACGAGCAATACGAGGACCAGGGCGGCGGCCCACGCCAATTCCACCTGGTTCTCAAAGGGCACTCCGGCGAAGTTGTAGATCAGAACGGCGAGCGAGGCGGTGGGGCGCATCAACTGCGCGTGACCGTGCGACCAGAGCCAGTAATTGCTGAACAAAGCGGTGAAGAGAAGGGGCGCGGTTTCTCCGGCGGCGCGGGCCACGGCGAGCATGACCCCGGTGAGAATTCCGGGGATGGCCGTGGGCAGAAGCACCATCCAGACGGTCTGGGTGGGAGTGGCTCCCATGCCGATGGCGGCCTCCTTCATTTTGGAAGGGACCATGCGGATCGCATCCTCAGAGGTGAGGACGATGGTGGGCAGCATGAGGATGGAGAGTGCGACTGCTCCGGCGAGGGCCGAGTAGCCTCCGGTGGTGAGCACGATTGCGCCGTAGGCGAAGACACCGGCGAGGATGGAGGGAAAGCCGGTGAGCACTTTGGCGGCGAAGCGAACGACCTCGGCGAGCTTGCTGTGACGGTTCTGGGCAAGATAGATGGCCGTCATGATGCCGACGGGAACGGTGAAGGCGACGGCGAAACCAACCATGACGAGGGTTCCGAGGATGGCATTGCCGAAGCCGCCGCCGGGCTCCATGGCTGAGGGCGGCAGCTGGGTGAAGACCCCGACGCTGAGGCGCTTGCCGCCGCGCCAGGCGAGCATCCAGATGACACTGAAGAGCGGGACGAGGGCGGACAAGGTCATGGCGGTGACCAGGCCGTTGAGGAGGAAGTCCATAAGGGTGCGGGGACGGCGGAGCGAGTGCTCAAGCTGGCCGAAATCGACTCCGGCAAAGGGGTCGGCCATGCCCATCTTCGAGTTCAGGTTTGCAGTTGCCATTGGACTACTCCACCGCGCTGCGCGAGGCCCGCTGAAGGATCAGCGCGCCGATGATGTTGACGACGAGGGTTATGGCCAGCAGAACCAGGGCCGCGTACATGAGGATTCCGACCTCTTTGGGGCCAGCCTCGGGGAAGTTGTTGGCGAGCAAAGCAGCCAGCGTGTTGGCGGGCGAGAAGAGGGAGACGCTGATCTGGTTTGAGTTTCCGACGAGCATGGCGAGCGCCATGGTTTCACCCAGGGCGCGGCCAAAGGCGAGAACCATGCCTCCGAAGATGCCGCGCGAGGCCGAGGGCAGAATGACGCCGACAATGGCTTCCCAGCGGGTTGCGCCAAGGCCATAGGCGGCCATGCGCAGCTTTGGCGGCACGGATGTGAGCGCGTCACGGCTGATGGCCGTGATGGTGGGGAGAATCATGATGGCCAGCACGATGACGGCAGGAAGGACGCCGGGACCGCTGAGATCGGTGGAGAAGAGAGACATCCAGCCGAGCTTGAGGTGCAGCCAGTTACAGGCCGGTCGAATGATCGGAATGACGACGAAGAGTCCCCATAGTCCGTAGACGACGCTGGGAATTGCGGCCAGCAACTCGATCAACTGCTTGAGGAGATCCTCGATCTTGTCGGGAACATTCGACCAGAAGGGATGGAGGTGGAGATTGAAGCCGCGCAGGATGGAGAAGATGGCCTGTCCCATGTAGCCTTCGCTGAGAAAGACGGCCGCTGCGAGGCCGAAGGCGGTTCCGATGACGAGGGCGAGAATGGAGGTGTAGAGCGTTCCCCAGATTTCACCGGCGATTCCATGCTGGCCGGAGTTGGGATCCCATACGCGGCCGGTTAGGAATGAGAGCCCGTCATGGCGCATGGCGGGCAAAGCAGAGACGGTGATGCGGAAGACGATGAAAGTGACCAGCAGAATGGTGCAGCAGGCGAAGAGAAAGCTGAGACGGCGGAACGCCGCGTCGGTAAGACTCTGCAGGCGCGTGGGCGCCTGGGTAATCTCGCCGGGCCGGATTGCGAAGAGCGCTCCCGAGGCCGAAGCGGCTCCGGGAGCGGCAGGACTATGTGAGGCCATCAAACCATCCTTGCAAGCGCTAATTGGTGATCGTCTGTACCGCGGCCAGGGCCTTGGCGGAAACATTGGGAGGAAGCGGAATGTAGCCCATCGCTTCGGCGTCCTTCTGTCCATCGGTGAGGCCGTACTTCAACAGGTCCTGCAAGGCCGCGAGCTTCTTGGCGTCGGGATATTTCCGGTAGCAGATCAACCAGGTGTAGGTGACGATTGGATAAGCATCGGGAGCAGAAGGGTCAGAGGCCCAAACGATGAGGTTCGCGGGGAGTTCCGCAGAGGCCAGCGCGGCCTGACCGGAAGCCGTGGAGGCGGCGACGTACTTGCCGGCTTTGTTCTCAAGGGTCGCCATCGCCAGTTTCTGGCTGTTGGCATAACCGTACTCGACATAACCGATGGAGCCGGGAGTGGTCTTGAGGCTGGCGGTGACGCCCTCGTTTCCCTTGCTCTTGGTTCCAACGGGCCAGTTCGGCATGGTGTTGACGCCGACGGACTTGTTGAACTCTTCGCTGACGGCGCTGAGGTGCTTGGAGAAGACAAAGCTGGTGCCGCTGCCATCGGCGCGCACGACAACGTTGATTGGAAGGTCGGGAAGTTTGGCGCCAGGATTCGCAGATGCAATCGCCGGATCGTTCCACTTCTTGATCTTGCCGAGGAAGATTCCGGTGTAGGCCTTGCGGGAAAGATTCAGTGAGGAAAGGCCCTCGACGTTGTAGGCGATCACGATGGAGCCTGCGGTCATGGGAAGGAGTTGGACTCCGCCCTGCACGCGAGCAATCTCTTCGTCGCTCATGGCGGCATCGCTGGCTCCGAAATCAACGGTCTGATCGATCACGCTCTTTTTGCCGCCGCCGCTGCCCACGGACTGATAATCGACCTGCACGTCAGGATGATTTGCTCCGTAGCTCTTGAACCACTTGTTGTAGAGAGGGGCGGGAAAGCTGGCGCCTGCGCCCTGAAGCTTGACGCCTTCGGCGGGAGCGGAGGACTTGCTGTTACAGGAAGCGAGGATGAGGGTAAGTAAAGCGAATGATGCAGCCGCAATCCCGAAGCGGATCTTCATAGCGGATCTCCTTGGTTGAAACGTGAGCTGAAATTCGACTGAGTGCGGCGCCCGCCAGCATCCAGCACAGCGCAAGAGCGACGACGTTTTTGCATGTTCAGGCGGTCGAGAAACATGATTGCCTGCATTACGCGGCCAGGAACGACCGAACGAAAAGATAGGCGAACTCTAGTGGATGGATGTTACGGGACGGTTAAAAACGCGCCAACGCAGCGTTAAATGCCGACGGAGTGTGAGCACGTTCGCCCTGGCGTGAGTTGCCGGCGGTTGCGCGAGGCACTCTGCAACCGGACAAAATAGCAGGAGAGTGGCCGAAAGCAGAGTAGGGAGATGTTCAACGAGCCACGACGCGGGCGATTGCTGTCTCCAGAATTTCGCGGGTGAAGATGGCGGCCCTTGTCTTGCGGGTTCGCATACGGAAGATAGCGGTGGTTTCGCAGAGGACGACGATGTCTTCAATCTCGGCCGGGTTGACGACGCAATCGAGAATGCGCGAGCTGAACTCCTCTTCGCTTACGCCTTCGAGTTGGAAGCCCCGGCCGCGGGCTTCAGCGAGATAGAAGCTGGTCACCTTGGCCAACATGCTGCCGGCCTCGGCGGAGATTTCCGGACGGTCGGCGGGATCAAGTCCAGCGCCGGGAAGGGCAAGTTTGATTCCGAACATGTTGTCGAGATCACTATCGGCGGCAAACGAGACGGTGGTTGCGACGACGAGAACATTGGACTGCTCGGAGGTTGTCTCGATGAGGGCGTCGAGTTCGGCGAGCAACTCAGGGTCACCCATCTGGTAGGCGAGATCGATGCGTGGGAGGAGCAGCATGACCTTCCTGCGCTTGTATCCCCGGACGATAGCCTTGGCCTTGGCGAGCGCGTCACTGTCGCGAGGATTGTAGACGGTGACGAGACGCTCCATTCCGGCCATCTGGGCGATGCGCTGGGCGAGACTCTTCTTGCCGCTCTGGTTGGGACCGATGATCAATATTTCATTGCCGATCTTCAAATCCTTATAGGCCGCAGGGGTGCGGGCGCGGTCGACGAGATCGGCGATGCCTTCGAGCAGATCGTCGAGGCCGGCAAGACGCGGACTGAGGCTGCTGACGGGAACGTCATCGAGGCTGAGGTAGACGCGCTCGCGGCGCTTGCGGCGGTCCGAGATGAATTCGATAAACGCGGGGAGAGCGGCGACAGAGCCAACGATGGTTGCGAGGACGAGGATCTCTTCCGTCAGGAGTAGAGCAGAATCGCTGCCACTGGCAGGCTCAAACATGGCCACGAGGATAACACTTTGCGAAGCGGAGGCGGAGTTGACGTGGGGGCGAGCGCTGTTGCGCTGGAGCGTAATGCTACCGTGAGGTGAGGCCGCAGAGCGCATTGCCGGTCAATCCTGAGCGCAGGCACAGGGATCAGCCGCGGGTTTCATCCGCACCTCAACCTGCCCGAAGGTGCCTTCGATCACAGCGGAGGGTGACGATCAGTACCGCCAAGAAATGTCATTCGGGATCAATAATTACACCTCCGGAAAGGTGAATCTGTCCGGCGCAGTGGCGCGCATGTTTCCGGGCGACGGTTGAGCCGATGCTGGGTCAGCATCCGGGGCTTACTCACGGGTAGGTTTCCGGGCTGGAGGTTCACTGCAAGGGCCTTGATTATGAATGATATCCCGATGAACGGGCTGATTGCAGCGATCCTCGATGGGGATTGCGCGGAGTCGGCGATACGGGTGGAGCAGCTTCGCAAGGCCGGGGCAAGCGCCGAACGGATTGTGACGCACGGCATCGAGCCTGCCATGTCAGCCCTGGACGGCAAGTGCACCCTGGAAGAATTCAACCTGCTTGAGATCATGCTGGCGGGCCGCGCCGTGACCGAAGTGATGAAGCTGCTGTACCCGGAGGGCAGCGCGGCGGCCCCGTCCAAGGCGACGGTGATCATCGCCACCCTGGAAGGGGATGTGCATGACCTGGGCAAGAACATCCTCAAGATGGTTCTTACCGGCAGCCGTTATCGCGTTGTGGATTGCGGCAAAGACTGTCCCCTGGAGAAGCTGGCGGACTGCGCAGAGAGAGAGCAGCCGCTGGCTATCGGAATCAGCGGGCTGATCACCAACGTGATTCCGCAAGTGAAGCAGGTGAAAGACCTGTTGAGAGTCCGCAAACTGGAATGGGTGAAGGTGATGGCGGGGGGCGCGGCGTTGAAGCAGTCCACCGCCGGGAAACTGAATGTTGATTTTGTGGCGGAGTCGGCCTTCGACACCCTCCATTATCTCGAGGGCCTGGCCGGTGACGGCAGATGAACAGCCTGGAGCGGATCTCGGCGACGGTCCAACGGCAGGCAACGGACCGCGTTCCGGTGATCGCACAGGTGTTCGGCCATGCAGCGAGGATTGGCGGGGCGACACTGGATGAGTACGTGCAGGACGGCGAAACGCTGGCCCGATGCCAACTGAAGGCGTTGCATGATTACGGCTATGACGCCGTTTTCTCCGTGATGGACGTCAACGTGGAAACGGAAGCAGTGGGTTCGGTATTGCGTTATCCGAAGAATCAGTATTCGGTGATTGAACGGTACGCGCTGGCGGAAGAGAGCAGCCTGGAGAGCTTTCAGATTCCCGATCCACGGCGAGCCGGACGCATGCCGGAGATGCTGCGTGCGCTGAGGCTCCTGAGGAAGGAGCTTGGAGATGAGGTGGCGATTGTTGGCTGCGTCCTGGGGCCGTTTACCCTGGCTACCCAACTGCTTGGCCTGGAGGCCGCGCTCTACCTTGCGATAGACGATCCGGCACGCCTGGAGCGCATCATGGATTTTGCCGCCGAGGTCGTGATTCGCTACGGACAGTCACAGATAGAGGCCGGGGCGCACTTGGTAGTGATCTTCGATCCCTCGGGTTCTCCGGCGGTGATACCCGCAAATTTCTTCCGGGAGTTTGAATTGCCGAGACTTCAAAGGGTCTCGCAGGCGCTGCTGGCGAGCGGCGCGGCTGCAAACTGGCTGCACATTGCGGGCCCGACGGCCTCGATTCTGCCTTATTACCCAAAGGCCGGGATTGACATTGGGAATTTCGACTACCTGGTAAGCGCCGAGGAGGCGAAGACGTGCCTCCCGGACACATGCCTGGATGGAAACATCAAGTCGCTGCTGTTTGTGGAGGGAAGCGCAGGCGATGTGGAAGAGGAAGCCAAAGAGCTACTGGAGGCCTTCCGCGACCGGCGAGGCTTCATTCTGTCCTCGGGCTGCGAGATTCCCCCGGAAGCGAAACCGGAGAACGTAGCCGCGCTGGTACATGCGGCTCGGGGCAGGGGGTGAGTGGATGCCGAAGCTCACGATTCTCACGAGCGAAGCCTCCCGGACGATCTCCTACTCTGGGGGCGCGACGGTACGGGAGATTCTTGAGGGCGCGGGCTTTCTGATTCGCTCGGGCTGCCGCGGCGATGGAGCCTGCGGGCTATGCCTGGTGCAGGTTGAAGCAGGTCCGGTGAAGCCTCCGACGAGGAATGAGGTTCTGCTGCTCAATCCCGAGCGGCTGGCGGAGGGGTTCCGGCTGGCCTGCCAGTTGCAGGCGGAGGACGGCCTCAAACTGCGGATCATCAACCGGGCTTCGAAGTTTGGCTGGCGCGAACTGTCCCCGGAGAGCCTGCCTTGCGGGCCAGCGGGGCTGACATCCGTGAAGGAGAATGAGCCGGCGGGAGCCTGCGGTTTGGCGATCGACCTGGGAACGACGCAGATCAGCGTTGCAGTGCGGGAGCTGAGAGAGGGCCGCCGACTCCATGCGTGCGTGGGACCGAATCCGCAGTGCTTGTACGGCCTGGATGTGGTGACGCGCCTGATGGCGGCGTGTGGCTCTCCAGAAGATGCGAGGCGGCTGGCAATGCTGCCTCTGGAGGCGGTGGCGGCGGCCCTGTTGAAATTGGGATTGCGCGATGGCTTTGCGCCGAGTGAGATCGTGCGGGCAAAGATTGTGGGGAACACCGCAATGCTCGGCTTGATCACGGGCGCAGACTCGGGGCAGTTACTGCAGCCGGGCAATTGGACGCGGGCGCTGGAGCAGGGAGTGGAACACTCCAGGAACTGGGCGAGCGCGCTGGGAATTCATCCGCAGGCAACGGTTGAGGCAGTGCAGTCGCTTGGTGGCTTTGTTGGCTCCGACCTGCTGGCGGGAGTGGTGGCCACGCGGCTGACGGAGCGTCCCGGCGGGCTGCTCATTGATTTTGGCACCAACTCCGAAATGGCGCTCTGGGACGGGCAGACGCTGTGGGTGAGTTCGGCGGCCGGCGGGCCAGCCTTTGAAAGTTCGGGAATGCAATGCGGAATGCCGGCTGAGCCCGGCGCCATCTATCGATTCGGCAAGGCAGCGGGAGCGGACGTACTGCACTTTGAGGTGCTGGGCGGGGGAGATGCCAGGGGATTCTGCGGTTCCGGCCTTGTGGACCTGATCGCCTGCCTGCGGGAGAGTGGTGAGCTGACCCGTACGGGAGGCTTTGCCCACGCCGCTCAAAGGGATGGTTATGTGGTACTCGAAACAGAGCCGCCGATTCGCCTGACCAAGAAGGACGTGGACGCCTTCCAGCGGGCAAAGGCGGCAATCGGAGCGGGGATTGGCGCGCTGCTGGCGCGGGCACGAATGAGAGCGAGCGAGTTGAACCGCATCTGCGTGTGCGGAGTATTCGGGCAGAATCTGAATGTCCGCAACGCCCAGCGAATCGGACTCCTGCCGGAGATTGCGCCCGGCGGGGTGGAGATGTGCGGAAATGCGGCGCTTTCGGGCTGCGAACTGATGTTGCTTTCAGCGGAGTGCAGCGGGGAGTTAGCCCGATTGCGGAAACAGGCGACGGTTCTCAATCTCTCGCAATCCACTGATTTCGATGCCCTGTTTATGAAGAACCTCTACCTTCAGCCCATGGAGGTGGAACAAGGATGAGGGACCTTCCGGGCGGCGAACAGAAGCTGTTTGAAGCCTTCCTCAAGTCGACGCAGTACCTGCTGCGTCTGCAGAGCCAGCAGGACATATGGGAGCACCTGGGAAGGTTTGTGCTGACGCACTTTCCGGCCGATTGGCTGGCCTTTGCCGAGCGGGACTCCGGCGACGACCTCTCGTTCCGCTACAGCACGCTGCCGAAGGGGGTATCGGCCGAACAGATACTGACGAGCGAGGTTCGAGCGCTTCTGAGCGACGTGCTGGACAGCGGCTTTCTGGCGACGCGCGTTCTGCCGCTGCCCACGCCCTCGATGACGGTTTTTCTGCCCATTGTGGAGAACGGCCGCGCAAGCCGGGTGATGGTAATAGGGCACCGCGACGCACAGCCGCTTCCCAGTGGATTGCTGGGCATTTACCTGGCCCTGGCGGGACTGGCTGGCACAACCACCGAGCGCAAGCGGGCGGAGGAAGAAGTGCGCCGGCTGAACGCGGAACTTGAGCGGCGCGTGGAAGAGCGCACGATGCAGTTGCAGAGCGCCAACGAGGAGTTGCAGCGGGAGATTGCGGAGCACAAGCGCGCGGAGAAGGCGCTCCAGGAAGGCCGTGCGATTCTGGATGCCGCGCTGGCAAGCATGACGGACGCGGTATTCATCTCCGATACCAAGGGCCGATTTGTCGAATTCAATGAAGCGTTTGCCACGTTTCACAAGTTCAAGAACAAGGCGGAGTGCGCCAGTAGTCTCTCCGAGTATCCCGACATTCTGGATGTGTTTACGGCGGACGGGGAAGTTGCGCCGCTGGAGATGTGGGCAGTTTCAAGAGCTTTGCGGGGCGAGACGACGACCAGCGCCGAGTACCGGCTGCGCCGCAAAGACTCGGGCGAATCATGGGTTGGGAACTACAGCTTCGGTCCGATCCGCGACGCCAATGGAGCGATCACCGGGGCAGTTGTGGTGGGCCGGGACGTCACGGAGCAAAAGCAAGCTGAGGCAGAGCTAAGGAAAAGCAAAGAGCGGCTTAATCTCGCTCTTGAAGTGGCGAGCGTGGGCGAGTGGGAAATCGACCTTAAACTTCACACCGGCTCCCGTTCGCGGCGTCACGCAGAGATTTTTGGCTATGACTCTTCCGCGGCAGATTGGAGCTTTGAATCCTTCATCAATCATGTGCTGCCAGAACATCGGGTGGAACTCGCTGAGAAGGTCAAGGCCTCCTTGATTAGCGGAGTCTGGGAGTTCGAGACGCAGATTCGACGAGCCGATGGCGAGATTCGCTGGATCTGGGCGCGCGGTTGCAGCCTGCTGGACGAAACGGGCAAACCCGCCCGGATGTATGGCACCGTCATGGACATCACCGATCGCAAGCGGGCCGAGGATGCACTGAGAGAGAGCGAGGAACAACTGCAGCTCTTTATTGAGCACGCGCCGGCGGCACTGGCGATGTTTGACCGCGAAATGCGCTACCTGCGAGTGAGCCGTTGCTGGATGGAGGAGTACGGCCTGGGGGATCGCAATGTGACGGGCCTGTCGCACTATGAGGTGTTCCCGGAGATTACAGAGGAGTGGAAAGCGGCCCATCGCCGTGGACTGCAGGGCGAGGTACTGGCGGCGGAAGCTGACCGCTTCGAGCGGGCAGATGGCTCCGTGCAGTGGATTCGGTGGGAGATCCGACCCTGGTACGACGCGACGGGAGCGGTCGGAGGAATCCTGATTTTCACGGAAGACATTACCCAGAACAAGCGCTCCGAGGAAGCACTGCGCGAGAGCGAACTCCGTTACCGATTATTGTTTGAGAACAACATGGACGCCATCTTCCTGACCAGAACGGGAGGGACGGTCCTGGCTGCGAATCCGGCGGCCTGCGCGATGTTTAACACGACGGAAGAGGAGTTCTGCCGGTTGGGCCGCAAGTGGACGGCGGACCCGGAAGATCCGCGGTTGAGTGCGGCGCTTGAAGAGCGCGAGCGCACGGGCAGGTTCAAGGGTGAGCTGACCTACCTGCGCCCGAACGGGACGAAATTCATCGGGGAAGTCAACTCGGTTCTGCTCCCCGGCGCGGGACTGCATTTTGCCATTCTGCGCGACATCACCGAACGTAAGCAGGCAGAGGAAGCACTGCGAGCGAGCGAAGAGCGGCTGCGCTTGCTCGGGGATAATCTGCCGGAGAGCTACGTGTATCAGTACACATACGAAGCTGACGGCAGGCCGCGGTTTATGCACCTGAGCGCAGGGGTGGAAAAACTGCATGGCGTGAAGGCCAGCGATGTGCTGCGCGACGCCAGCATACTGCACAACCAAATTGAGCAGGAGCAGTATGCCGCCATGGCGGCGGCGGAGTCGGCAAGCCTCAAGACTTTGACTGACTTTGAAATGGAACTGCAAATGTGCCGCTCCGATGGGCAATGGCGGTGGTTTCACCTGCGCTCACGCCCGCGGAGGAAGGCGGACGGCCAATTTCTTTGGGACGGCGTGGCTACGGACATCACCGAGCGGAAGCGGGTGCAGGAACAATTGCGCGAAAGCGAAGTGCTTTATCACAATCTGTTCAACTCGATGGTGGAAGCGTTCTGCATCGTCGAGGTGATCCTTGACCGGGAGGGCAAGGCTGAAGACTTCCGGTTCGTTGAGGTGAACCCGGCGTTTGAAAAACAGACCGGCTTGCGAGAGGTTGTGGGGAAGCGGATGGGGGAGCTTGTTCCCGGCAATGAGGCGTACTGGTGCGAGATTTACGGGAGGATCGCGCTTACCGGGGAGGCTGCCCACTTTGAGAATGAAGCAAAGGCGCTGAACCGCTACTACGAGGTCCGTGCCTACCGCGTGGGTAAGGCGGAACTGCGGCACGTTGCGATTGTCTTCAACGACATCAGCGGGCGCAAGCGGGCGGATGAAGCACTTCATCGCGCGCTGGAAGAGAAAACCGCCCTGCTGAAGGAAGTGCATCACCGGGTGAAGAACAACCTGCAAATCGTTTCCAGCCTGCTGAATCTCCAGACGCGGCAGGTGACGAACGAAGCCGCGCTCGATACGCTCCGCGACACACAGGGGCGCATCCGCGCGATGGCGCTGCTGCACGAAACTCTGTACCGCGAGAACAACAATGGACAGGTCAACAGCTCGGTTTACTTCAGCCATCTTTGCGCTCACCTGTGCCGCGCATTCGGACAGATGGGGGAGCGGGTTCAGGTGAGAATGGATATTGCACCGGTGGAACTGGGGCTGGATGTGGCGATTCCCTGCGGGTTGATCATCAACGAACTGGTTTCCAACTCATTCAAGCACGCGTTCCCTGGCGGGCGGGGGGGCGAAATTGTGGTGAAGCTTGGCACGGGAGCAGCGGGGATGATTCATCTGTCGGTCGCCGATGACGGCGTCGGACTGTCTCCGGGGGCGGATTATCAGCACGGCAGCACGTTGGGCACGCAACTGGTGGCAGGGCTGGCAAAGCAGGTTGCGGGCACACTTGAAGTGCAGTCGGATGGTGGCACGAAAGTTCAGGTCAGTTTCTTAAACCCCGAAAAGGGAGGCCGCTCTTATGAGTGAGACAAGGATTCTCATTGTAGAAGACGAGTTTGTGGTGGCGAATGACATCGAGGCCCGGCTTCTCGATCTGCGCTATGGAGTGGCGGGTAAGGCGAGTTCGGGGGATGAGGCGATTCAGCTTGCCGAAGCGGAATCCCCGGATCTTGTGCTGATGGATATTCACCTGCGGGGCGAAATGGACGGGATTACGGCGGCCATGGAGATCCGGCGGCGGTTCAAGCTTCCAGTTGTGTTCTTGACGGCGTACGCCGACGACAACACCCTGGAGCGGGCGAAAGAGGCAGAGCCCTTCGGATACATTCTGAAGCCGTTTGAAGACCGCGAACTGCGCACGATCATCGAGATCGCCGTTTATAAGCATAAGGCCGAGGCGGAGATCCAGCGGTTGAGCCGGCTTTACGCGACATTAAGCCAGGTGAACCAGGCGATTGTGCGGGCACGCACGCGCGAGGAACTGTTTCCGAAGATATGTGAAATTGCGCTGGAGTTCGGGCACTTCAAGAGCGCATGGATAGGGATGAGCGGCGCCGGCGCGGGCGAACTGATGGCAATCTCAACGGCGGGCGCGGACGCGGGAGTCACCGTGGGGGAATCGGCCAGCCATTGCTGCTGCGCGGCTCCGGCAGTTCAGCAGAGGCGGCCCTGCGTGATCAATGAACTCCGCAATGACCCGCGCACGGCAAGTTGCAAGGAACTGGAGGAGAAGCACGGAGTGCGCTCCTGCGGGGCGTTTCCAGTCCGCTTCCAGAATGAGGTTTGCGGCGTATTTGTTGTGGGAGCCGAGGAGCCTGGTTTCTTCAACGAAGCGGAAGTGCGCCTGCTCGACGAGGTGGTTCTGGATATTTCGTTTGCGCTGGACCATTTTGAAATGGAGAGGAAACGCCAGGAGGCTGAGGAGCGGGTCAAGGAACGTCAACTACATCTGGAGGCGATCCTGAGCACGGCGCTGGATGGCTTCTGGGTTGTGGACACGCATGGAAGTTTCCTTGAGGTCAACGACGCTTACTGCGCGATGTCCGGTTATACGCGGGAAGAGCTGCTGAAGATGAACATCCCGGACGTGGAATTCGCCGAGACGAGCGAAGAGACGGCGGGGAGAATCCGGCGAATTGTGGGGAGCGGCGGGGACCGTTTTGAGACTCGGCACAGGCGCAAGGACGGCAAAGTTATTGACCTGGAGATACAGGTAACCTACCAGCTCTTCGACGGCGGGCGGATGATTTGTTTTCTGCGGGACATCACGGGCCGCAAGCGGGCGGAAGAAGAGCTGCGATTCAAGAATGCGCTGCTTTCGACACAACAGGAAGTTTCGATTGATGGAATTCTGGTGGTGGATGAGAAGGCGCGGATTCTCTCATACAACCGCCGCTTTGTTGAGATGTGGGGGGTGCCGGAGAGCCTTGTTGAAAGCAAAGAAGATGAACCAGTGCTGCAATTCGTAACGGCGCAGGTTCAGGACAGGCGGGCGTTCCTGAGGCAGGTTCAATACCTGTATGAGCACAGAACGGAACGGGGCTCGGATGAAATTGTGCTTGCGGATGGCCGAACCATCGAGCGGTATTCAGCCCCGATGTTTGGATCCGAGGGAACTTTTTACGGCCGCGTGTGGTATTTCCGGGACATCAGCGAGCACAAAAAGGCTGAGCTGGAGCTGATCGAGAGCCGCAACAGTTTGCAGATCGCGGTGGATGCGGCAAAGCTTGGAGTGTGGAGTCACGATCTGCTCACCAGGGAGGTCTTCTGGGATGAGCGCACGCGAGCGATCTACGGGGTGGGGCCGGAGACTGAACTGAACCTTGACCTTCTGTTCAACCTGATTGCTCCCGAAGACCGCGAGGCCGCAGTGCGCACGATAGGGGAACAGGATCCGACGAACGAAGCCAATCAGGCGCTTGAGTTCCGCATCTTCCGGCAGGATGGCACGAGCCGCTGGATCCACGCCCGCGGCACTACGATATGCAGCACCTCCGGCCAGCCCGTGCGCCAGACGGGCGTGTTGATGGACATCACGGAGAAGAAACTGGCTGAACAGGGAATGCGCGGACTTGAGGAACAACTGCGCCATGCACAGAAGATGGAGGCGGTAGGACGGCTGGCCGGAGGAGTGGCGCATGACTTCAACAATCTCCTGATGGTCATCCGAAGTTATGCAGAGATGCTGCAGGACTCGCTTGCCGCCGACGACAGTTCAAGGAAGAAGACGCAACAGATTCTGCAGGCTGCCGAACGTGCGGCAGGCCTAACGGCCCAATTGCTGGCCTTCAGCCGCAAGCAGATTATCTCGTCGCGAATTATCGACCTGAATAAATGCATCAGCGAAACGACGAACATGTTGCGGCGGATGGTGGGCGAGGATGTTGATTTCCAGGTTGCGGGAGGAGAATCGCTGTGGCCGATTAAAGCCGATTCCGATCAGATCGTTCAGATTCTGATGAATCTGTGCGTGAATTCGCGGGACGCAATGCCACACGGCGGCACGCTGACGATTGCCACCCGCAATGTGACCATCGGGAATGAGCCGCAGGAAAGCCTGGAAACGCAGAATCTGCCGCCGGGCGACTACGTAGCGCTCTCGGTGACGGATACGGGCTTTGGAATCAGCAGGGAGACGCAGGAGCGCATGTTTGAGCCGTTCTTCACCACCAAGGAAATCGGCCGTGGCACGGGGCTTGGACTCTCGACGGTGTATGGCATTGTGGAGCAGAGCGGCGGCCATATTCGCGTCCGCAGCGGGGTTGGGGAAGGCGCCTGCTTCACGATCTATCTGCCAAAGTCGGAAGAGACGGCTACGGCGACGGCAGAGGCGGAAGGCGAAGGGTATGAGGTGGGGACGGAAACGCTGCTGGTTGTGGAGGACGAGGATGCTCTGCGGGAGTCCATCAGCGAGTTTCTGCGCGCGCTGGGATACACGGTTCTGGAGGCGGAATCCGGACAGCGGGCGCTCTCGCTGGTCGCGGATTTTAGTGGCGCCATCCACCTGCTGCTAACCGACGTTGTGATGCCAAGAATGAGCGGAAGAGAACTCTCCGAGATGTTGCACACGATGCGTCCGGAGCTGAAGATGATTTATATGTCCGGCTACACGGACGACGCAGTAGTGCGGTACGGCGCGCGCGACGCTGGTGTAATGTTCCTGCAAAAGCCGTTCAGCGTGGCCACGCTGGCACGCAAAGTGAGGGAGGCCCTTAGCGCGCGGGGCCATAGCACGACAGAAGTGAAGGCTAGACGATAAAGGAAAGCTGAACGCGGAGACGGGAGTTGGATAATGTTTCATCGCCCGGTCCAGAGCTGAAGTGGTGATTGGAGTGATGTATCCTGCTCATCCAGTTTAGCCGCGAAAAGGACGGCCGACAGAGGTGGGGCACGCGCGGGATGTATGCTGTACTGCGGGGTTCGGCACGGAGTGAGAATGGCTGGTCAAATGATCTCCACGACGGGAGTTACAGAGTGGCGCGAAGGTGAATTTCGTGCGATCGACGACTACCTTGCAGGCGAGGAGCCGCTCGAGATCCAAGTGGGCGGGCGCGCGATCAGTGTGACGATGCGCACGCCGGGCAACGATCTTGAACTGGCGGCGGGCTTTTTGTTTACGGAAGGCCTGGTGGCGGGCCGGGAGCAGATCGCGTCGGTTCAGTACGCGCAGGAAGGCGACGAGAAGAGAAGACGCAACCGCGTTCTGGTGGAGTTGGCTTCCGGAGTGGAGCTGGACAGGGAGGCGAGCCAGCGAAACTTCTACGCGACATCGAGTTGCGGGGTCTGCGGCAAGGCTTCCATGGAGGCGGTCCGCGTTCGCGGCATCAAGCGGCTTTCCGCGGGACCGGTGGTTGATCCAGAGCTGCTGTGCCGTTTGCCGGAGCTGCTGAGAGAAGGACAGGCGATCTTTGGCCGGACAGGCGGATTGCACGCCGCGGGGCTCTTTAGTTCCTCCGGGGAACTGCTGGTGTTGCGGGAGGATATTGGGCGCCACAATGCCGTGGATAAGGTCATCGGCTGGGCGCTGGCCAAGGACTTGATTCCGCTGGAGGATGCAATTCTGCTGGTGAGCGGTCGCGGGGGCTTCGAGATCATCCAGAAGGCGCTTGTGGGCGGCATTCCGGTGCTGGCTTCCGTCTCGGCGCCCTCGGATCTGGCGGTGAGCCTGGCGCGAGAATTCGGCATGACGCTGGTGGGATTCCTGCGAGGACGCAGGTTTGTGATCTACTCCGGCGGCCAGAGGATTTTGGCAGGAACGCAAGAGTAGGTTACTTTATTAACACGTTATTCGGGGTGGGCAGGGTGTCCGATTCGTTTGTGCAACTCGGTCAACGCATTGCGCCGGAAATGGCAGTACAAGCCCCGACTGCGATGCGGAAGCTGCGACTCTCGGTGACCGACGCGTGCAACTTCCGCTGCCGCTATTGCATGCCGCCCAAGGGTCTGCACCGTACCTCCAGCGCAGGACCGCTCTCCATCGCCGAACTAGCGGAGAGCGTCGAATGGTTGATGCAGTTTGCGCCCATCGAGCGGGTGAAGCTGACAGGCGGCGAACCGCTCCTGCGGGCCGGGCTCGAAGAGCTGATCTCCCGGCTGGTTGCCACCGAGGGCATTCGCGAAGTTTCCCTGACAACCAATGGCTCACTGCTGCCTGAGCGGGCGCTGCAACTGAAGGCGGCGGGACTGGCGCGGGTCAACGTCTCGCTGGACTCTGTGGATTCGTCGCGCTTTACGGAACTCTCACGCGGAGCGCGGCTTGAACAGACGATTGCCGGCATCCATGCGGCGATTGCCGCGGGACTGTCTCCGCTGAAGCTCAACGCGGTGCTGCAACGGTCCAGTTGGAAGCAAGAGGTTCCACTGCTGCTGGATCTGGCGGCGGAACATCGCCTGGAAATTCGATTCATTGAATTGATGCGCATGGGAAGCGAACGCGCCTGGTGCGAGGCGGAGATGGTTTCCGCCGAGGAAGTGAAGGGCTGGCTTGGCAGGCGCTCGCTGCTGACGGAGCTCGATGCGCCCGCAGCGGCTCCCGCACAGCAGACGGTTCTGCAATGGAACGGGGTTGCGCTGAAAGTTGGCTGGATTGCGCCGCGCTCCAAGCCTTTCTGCAATACATGTGAGCGGCTTCGCATGGATTCCCGCGGGCGGCTGCGCCGCTGCCTGATGGACCCGGTCACGCTGAACGTGCCCAAGCTCAGGAAGATGCCGAAGGCCGCCGCGATGGAAGCATTCCGGAGCTACATGGCGGGTAAGCAAGCGCCGCTGGCGATGGACTCCGATACGACGATGAACCAGATCGGCGGCTGAGGTCCTATTCCGCGGGCGGCGGCTGATCGCGAATCCACGACATCGCCCTCATGGCAGAGGGAAAGCCAAGGGTGGTGATGGCGAGCACCGCTACGTGGTCGAGTTCGCCGGGGGCCAGACCGGCATCCAGCGCATGGCGCACTGCGGAGTGCGTTGCGCCTTCCAAGCCCGCTCCGACGGCTAAGGCAAGCTTTACGAGTTTGCGGCTCTTGTCATCAAGTGGGCCTTCTCCGTGGCATTCGTCGGCCAGCTTGGCGAACGCACTCCAGACCTTGGGGTATTGAAGCCGGAAATTCTCATTGTGATCCGACGGCTGCGCCATAGTTCCTCCTGAAACAAAACACTTGAGTATATCCGACGGTTTCCCACCGCCAGGGCACTTCAGCGGCAAGCGTCTGACTGTGTCTGGAAGGGGAGAATGGACGGCAATGTACATTCGTCACAATGGCGAGTGAGGCTCGCCGCTGTGGATTGTGCGGCAGGGACGAATAATACTGCCGGAGGTTGGTCCGTCCTTGTCTATTGCCGGCCGACCGAGTGGAGGTATCTCAATGAGTATGAACCGGCGACAGTGGCTGAAGCTCACTGCCGGAATGGGTGCGGGACTGGCAGTGGCAGACCTGGGCGTGAACGTCCAGCAAGTCCATGCCGCGACGCGCGGAATGAAGCTGACCGGCACGGCCGAGTTCACTTCCGCGTGCAATTTCTGTTCCTGCGGCTGTGGCATGATCTGCCACGTCAAGGACGGTAAGCTGATTAACCTGGAAGGCGACCCGGACCACGTCATAAATCAGGGTTCACTGTGCAGCAAGGGCGCGGCCATGTCGGCTGTTCCGAATTCGCCGCAACGCCTGAAGAAGCCGATGTACCGCGCGCCAGGAAGCAGCGAGTGGAAAGAGATCAGCTGGGAGGATGCGTACGACCGCATTGCCCGCAAGATGAAGGACACGCGCGATAAGACGTGGAAAGCGACCGAGATGGACGGCGACAAGCAACTGGTTGCCAACCGCACAGACGCCATCGCCTTTCTGGGTGCGGCGCAGAACACGAACGAAGAGTGCTACCTGATCACGAAGGCCTCCCGCCTGCTTGGCACTGTGAATGTGGAACACCAGGCCAGACTTTGACACAGCCCCACCGTCCCCAGTTTGGGGGCATCATTTGGCCGGGGCGCAATGAACAACCACTGGGTCGATCTGAAGAACTCCAAAGTGTTTCTGATCGAGGGCAGCAATGCTGCCGAAAACCACGTGATGAGCATGAAGTGGATTCGCAAGGCGCAGGAAAATGGCGCGATCATCATCCACGTGGATCCGCGCTACACTCGGACTTCAGCAGCCGCCGATATTTACGCCCGCATCCGTGCTGGCGCCGATATCGCCTTTCTCGGCTCGGTTATCAGTTACATCCTCGAGCACAAACTCTATGACGAGCCCTACGTCAAGCTGCATACCAATGCGCTGATGCTCGCTCACCAGGAGTTTGGTTTTGAGGATGGAGTGTTCAGCGGCTACGACGAGGCCACGCACCATTACGAAACGGCGAGCTGGGGTTACCAACTTGACGCCAATCGCAAGCCGAAAAAGGCCAAGAGCCTCGACGACCCGAATTGCGTCTTCGCTCAGTTGAAGAAGCACTTCAGCCGCTACACATTGGAGATGGGCTCGCAGATCTCCGGCATTCCGGTGGAGACTATCAAGAAGATCGCCGACACGCTGGTGAACAACAAACCTGGAACCATCATGTACGCGCTTGGCATGACGCAGCACACCGTCGCGGTGCAGAACATTCGCTGTTACGGGGTTCTGCAGTTGCTTCTGGGAAACATTGGCGTTCCGGGTGGAGGCGTGAACGCACTGCGCGGCGAACCGAATGTCCAGGGCGCTTGCGACATGGCGGTCTTGAACGGGTATTTGCCCGGCTATTTGAGCTATCCAGCACACAATGAGCCGACGCTCGAGTCATGGACGAAGAATTACGGTACATTCCGCGCCAAGTTCCTGGTCAATAATATGAAAGCGTGGTTTGGTGATAACGCCACGGCCGAGAATGAATTCGGCTACGGCTGGTTGCCGAAGCGCAGCCTCAAGCTTAATCACACGATATACGGCTTCTTTGAGAGTGCCTACAAAGGCGACCTGAAGATGCTGTACGTCATCGGCCAGAACCCGATGGTGACCAACGCCAACCTGTCGCTGACCTTTGAAGGTATGAGTAAGCTGGAAACACTCGTGGTTCACGAGTTGTGGGAGACTGAAACCGCCTCGTTCTGGCATCGTCCCGGAGTAGACCCCAAGACGATTCAGACGGAGGTATTCCTGCTACCCGCCGCCTACTTCATGGAAAAAGAAGGTACAATCAGCGGCTCTGGACGCATGGTGCAGTGGCGCTACAAGGCCATTGATCCGCCCGGAGAGGCCAAGAGCGACCTTGAGATTCTCGACACGCTCTTCCGCAAGGTTCGCGATCTGTACAAGGACTCTACCGATCCCAAGGATCAGCCTATCAAGGCCGCGGTCTGGAACTATCCGAAGGATGGCATGGCTGAGGCTGTGCTGAAAGAGATTGGCGGCTTCGACCTGAAAACCGGATTGCCGGTGAATGGCATAGCCGACCTACAGGCCGACGGTAGCACGTCCAGTGGTTCGTGGATCTATGCCGGTCTGTTCAAGGGCGGCAAGAACCTGACGAAGCGCCGCGACAGCAAAACCGATCCCAGCGGTCTGGGCATTTACCCCGGCTTTGCATGGACCTGGCCCGGGAACATGCACATTCTTTACAACCGCGCTTCGTGCGACGAGAAGGGACAGCCTTTCGATCCCAAGCACAAGCTCGTCTGGTGGGATACCGAAGCAAAGAAGTGGACTGGCTTTGATACGCCCGACGTGCCGGTGCCAACCGACGGTCCTGATACTCCGAATGGACAACGTGCATTCCGCATGAACGGCGAGGGAGTGGGGCGTCTGCTTGCTGCCAGCTACAAGGATTACGATCCCAAGGCTGCAAACAAGGAACTGCCTCGGGATTCCTCCTACGTGCCCAAGGACGGCCCCATGCCGGAGTTTTACGAGCCGGTGGAAAGTCCGACGCACAATGCGCTTCACCCCGAGGTGCAGAACAATCCTTGCCTGAAGTATCCACGGGTGAAAGGCATGCAGCCCATCGGCACAAAGGAGAATTTCCCCTACGTGCTGATGACCTCGAGCCTGGCCGAGCACTGGTGCGCAGGCTCCATCACGCGCAATGTGCCGTGGCTTTCGGAACTCTATCCCGAACCCGTGGTTGAGCTTGCGGAAAAACTGGCGAAGCAGTTGGGCATCGAGACCGGTGACATGGTGAAGGTGAGTTCAGCGCGCGGCGACATTACGGTGAAAGCCGAGGTCACCCGCCGCATGCAAGCCCTAGAGATCAATGGCAAGGAAGTGGCCACTGTGTGGATGCCGTACAACTGGGGATTCAAGGGCCTGAACACGGGGCCGAGCACCAACTACATCACCATCGATGCGACGGACCCAGGAGCAGGTACGCAGGAAACCAAGGCGTGTTTAGTCAACGTGACCCGCGTAGAAGGAGGGAACCGTGGCTAGAGCAACGTTAATTGATACAACAAAGTGCATCGGCTGCCGTTCCTGCCAGGTCAGTTGCAAGGCGTGGAACGATCTACCGGGTGTGACGACCAAAGCGCCCGCGGCTGGCATGGGATACCAAGAGCCGCGTCTGCTCTCGGCCAAGACCTATGTTGTGATTACGGACAAACTGGTGGACACTCCGGGAATTTCGCCTGGTTTCAAGCAGGTGTTTGCCAAGCGTCAGTGTATGCACTGCGAGGAACCGGCGTGCGTGTCTGCGTGTCCGGTGACGGCGCTGCACAAGCACGCGGACGGCCCGGTGGTTTACGACAAGTCGCGCTGCATCGGCTGCCGCTATTGTATGTGGGCGTGTCCCTGGGGCGTTCCCACGGCAGAGTGGGAGTCGCTGGATCCGTCCATTCGCAAATGCACGCACTGTGCTGACCGACTCTCTTCAGAGGTTCCGCAATACCACAACGGTGTGGCGATGACCGGCGAAGAGAAATCGCACTGGGCGGTAAGGCACCTTGAGCCAGCCTGCGTGAAGGCTTGCCCCTCAGGATGCCTGAAGTACGGCGAACGTGAGGAACTGTTGGCCGAGGCCAAGCAACGCATCAAGAGCCATCCTGACAAGTATGTGGAGCACATCTACGGAGAGCACGAGGCGGGCGGCACAACCATGCTTTACCTGGCCAGCGTTCCCTTTGCAGAGCTCGGCTTCCCGCAGGTGCAGTCGGAGGCTTTCCCACACCTGAGCGCCATTGCGCTGGGCGCGGTTCCACCGGCAGTGGTAGGAGTCGGCGCTGCGCTGGGCGGAGCCTATGCCATCAGCAAACGCCGCGAGAAAGTGGCAGCAGCCGAGGCGGCCGAACGCCCGGAGAAACACGCGGAGCATGCCCATCCGGAATTTGCCCCCGTGCCTGGAAACATCCAGTCCGGCTTCAACAAGGTGCTGATGTTCCTGATGGGCTTTGGCGTTCTCTCCTTCATCATGCGCTTTGCCCTTGGGCTGGGAGGCTCGACAGGGCTTTCAGACACCTGGGCGTGGGGACTGTGGATCGTCTTCGACTTTTCTTGGATTGCCATTGCGGCAGGCGCCTTCGCCACCGCATGCATTATCTACGTGCTGCGAAGACAAGACCTTTACGCGGTTGGGCGAAGCGCGGTTCTTATGGGCCTGTTGAGCTACACCTTCGTCATGCTGACATTGCTGGCCGACCTGGGATTGCCATGGCACTTCTACTCGCTGGCAATGTACGCACCGAAACACTCGGCCATGTTCGAAGTTTCGTGGTGCATCGCGTTCTACCTCTCCGTGCTGCTGCTTGAGTTCCTGCCGGTGCCGCTCGACTGGTTTGGGATGAAGAAGTATCGCGAGATGTGGAATCAGTACTCGGACTGGTGGGTGGTCATCGCAGTTACGGCCTTTGTCTTCATCCTGTCGCACAAGCTGTTGTGGACGGGGCTGGCCGCAATTGTGTTCGCCATCATGGCAACGATGCTGAAGCCGAAGCCGGGCGAGAAGAAGGAACCGATCATGCTTGCCATCGGCGCCGTCACCTTCTCGACCATGCACCAGAGTTCGCTAGGCTCGCTCTACCTGCTGATGCCGGACAAACTGAGCCACCTATGGTGGTCTCCAATTCTTCCGATCTGCTACTTCCTGTCGTCCGTCGCTGCCGGGATTGCACTGGTGGTGCTGGTAGAGATGGCGATTGCGAAGGGCTACCGCCGCCGTCTCCGTATGGACGAGCTGGCTGCCCTGGGTAAGCTCGACTTCTGGGCGTTGCTGATATACCTTGCCGTTCGCATTGGAGACGTCACGATCCGTGGCGAACTTGGCCAAATCAGCGGACCGCACGGAATCAGCTTCCTGGTTGAGGTTGGCCTGATGGGAGTGCTTCCGCTAGTTCTGCTGAGCGCGGGTAAACTGAGGGAGAATCCGAAGGTGCTGGGCTGGGCCAGCGCGCTGGTGGTCACGGGCATCATCTGGAACCGCTGGAACGCTGTGGTGTACGGCATGAATCTGAAGGGAGCCATGCCGCAACTCGGACCGTTGCACTATCGGCCTTCCGTCATCGAATGGGGTATTTCGGTGGGAATGATTGCGGCGACGATCTTCCTGTTCAAGTTGGGTGTGGCGTACCTGCCCATTCTGCCCAAGGAGACGGAGGAGCACGCGGTGGCTGCCGACTAATCCACGTACCATTTCTGGGCCGGGGGAAATTTCTCTCCCGGCTTTTTTCTTTGTGAAAAACTTCCGCATGGTTCTGATTGTCGCGGACGAGAACGCGCAGATGCTGAAGATCGTATCCGCGGCGGATGGAGTAAAATTTGGCAATGTCAACAGCCCAGGAGCGGTGGATTGAGTCTCATCCCTACCTCCGCAATGTAGCGGAGTTCCAACAGACGGTAACAGAGGTATTCTCGCAGCTGGCACCCAAGCCGGTCCCCACTCCAGACTGGAAGATGGTTCTTGCCAACTGCGGCGAGGGCGTTCCGCTGCTGGAGAGTGTGTCCGGCGAGCGCGAGTATCCATCGGCTGCTGGTGAATTACTGCTGGCGGGGAACACAGAGCTGCTGAAGCACTCATTGACCGATGCGCTGACGAACTCCGGCAAGCTGCTGGGGGAATATCTCCGGGCCTCGGATGAGAATTGCCTGAAGGCGATCGAGTGGGTTCAGAGTGGCTCCGAGGAGGATGCGCCACCGCCCTCGGCAGGGTTACTGCGTGTGCTGGCATGGGCGGCGATTCGGCGCGCGCTGGCTCCGGTGCTTAAGAGCTACGCAGAGTTGCGAAAGGACGAGGATTGGATGCGGGCATACTGCCCGGTGTGCGGCGCTCCGCCACCGCTGGCACAGGTCCACCCCAAGGGAGGATTGCCCCGCATACTCGCCTGCTGCCACTGCCGCACAAGCTGGCAATTCCAGAGGATCGGCTGTCCATTCTGCGGGAACGACGATCAGAACCAGCTTTCGGTTCTCACCATTGAACAGGAGCCGCTTTTCCGCCTGGACACCTGTGGCGAGTGTAATGGTTATCTGAAGACGTACCTCGGCGAAAGCGACCTGGAACTCCACCTTTCCGATTGGTCAAGTCTGCACCTCGACCTCCTGGCGAAGGAGAACAAGCTCGAACGCAAAGGCGCTTCGCTGTTTGAGATCTAGCGGGGGAGCGGGCGCACGAGTGCTGAATTAGAAGTTGATGACCTTGTCAGCTTCCGCGGCCCAGTCGCTCAGTTCATCCAGCGAGCCGCGCTTCACCTGCGGAATCAGCGACTGAGTCAGGCCTCGCGCTTCCAGGCATGTGCCGCAAGCGGCAATCTCCGCGCCGGATGCGGCGATCGCCACGAGCATCTCCTGCGGATTGTAATCGGCGTGCGCGGGCGTGAAGCCGGCGAGGGCGGAGGTCACACCATCTCCGAAGAAGAAGACGCGCAAGGGGGCCTTGCGTGACAGGGAGAGAGCCCAGCGCAAGCCGTTATAGGTGCGTTGGCTACCGTACGGCGAATCGTTAAAGATGAAGAGATACTTCACGGATTGAATGTCCTTTCGCAAGGCGCCGAAGCTGCCGGACAGTGCGGAGACAGAATAGACGAAGCGTCCCGGAACTGAAAGAGGCCCAGGTCTATGTGTGTTATGTTTAACCGTGAATGCCAAGCTGGCCGCGCGGAAGCGAGTAGTGTCCGGTGATGCTCCCGGTCTTCAAAACCGGTGAGAGGCAGGTTCATCCTGTCTCTGATGTGTTCGACTCACATGCGCTTCCGCCAATTCCTGTCTCTCTCCCGAATGCAATTGCTTGTAAGATACGCCGCGCTGGGCATAACGTAATCGCATGAAATCTGTGATCGTTGGCACCGCGGGACACATTGACCACGGTAAGACCGCGCTGGTGCGCGCACTGACCGGGATTGACACCGACCGGCTGGAAGAAGAGAAGCGGCGCGGCATCACCATCGAACTGGGCTTTGCGCATTTGGCTGTGGATGGGCCGCAGGGAGCCATGCAACTGGGCTTTGTGGACGTGCCCGGACACGAGCGCTTTGTGCGGAACATGCTGGCGGGAGTTGGCGGCATGGATCTGGTGCTGCTCGTAATTTCTGCCGAAGACTCGATCAAGCCGCAGACCCGCGAGCACTTTGATATCTGCCGGCTGCTGAAGATTCCCAGGGGCATTACGGTGCTGACCAAGTGCGACCTGGTGGATGCCGAGATGCGGCAGTTGGCTCGCATGGAGGCCGAGGAATTTGTGCGCGGATCTTTCCTGGATACTAGCCGCTCAGCGATGGTTGAGGTGAGCGTACGGACCGGGGAAGGACTGGACAGGCTGAAGCAGGAACTGGCAAGGGCCGCGGCCGAAACAACACAGAAGGACTCCGAAGCGCCATTCCGTCTGCCGGTGGATCGAGTCTTCACGATGAAGGGTTTTGGCACGGTTGTAACGGGAACACTGATCTCGGGCCGGTTGCGGAAGGAGGATGAGATCGAGGTTCTGCCCGCGCGGAAGCGGGTGCGAGTGCGCGGGCTGCAGGTGCACGGCATCAGCACGGAAGAGGGCCTTGCCGGACAGCGCACCGCCGTAAATCTCGCCGGGATAGCGCAGGAGGAAGTGGAGCGCGGCATGACGCTTGCCGAGCGTGGCCTGTTGCTTCCCACCCGCAGGCTGGACGTGCATCTGTCACTTCTGGATGGTGCGCCTGCCTTGAAAAGTCACTCGCGGGTGCGCCTGCACCTGTTCACATCCGAGACGATTGCCGAAGTTACATTGCTGGAAAGCGAAGAGCTGCGGGCAGGCGAGAGCGGCTGGGCACAGCTACGGACAGCCTCTCCGGTGACATGCGCGCCGGGCGACCGCTTTATCCTGCGCCGACACTCGCCGGTAACCACGATTGGCGGCGGCGTGGTGGCCGATGTAAGGCCGATGCGGAAGATGAAGGCTGGGCTGCGGGTGGCCATGCTGCAGGAACTCAGCACGGCCCCGGACCGCGGTTGCCTTCTGCTGCGGGTGACACGTCGCGAGCGGAAGGGACTGAGTTTGCAGGATGCGATTTACGAGACGGTTTGGGCCGCAACCCGGCTGGAAGCTGCGCGTGAAACTCTGAGAAGAGATGGAGAGATCACGCTCTTGGGTGACGTTATGATTCAGGCAGCCAAGCTGCGAGAGGTGGCCGCGGAATTACTGGGGGCAGTCGCGAGCTTTCAGAATAGGAATCCGCTGGCGGGGGGGATCAACAAGCAGGAACTGCTGGAAAAGAGCGATCTGGGGCGAGAGATATTTGCCGGCGCGCTGGAGTTGATGATCGAAGAGAAAAAGCTGGCGGCCGCGGGTGAACAGGTTCATGAAGTGGGCCGCCGACTTGTGATGCAGGATGAAGAGGTAGAGTCGAAGCGGCAGATCGAGTCTGTGTTCGCCGCGGCGGGGCTAAAGGTTCCGGCGCTGAAAGAGGCTCTGGCCGGAGTGAAAGTCGACCGGGTGCGGGCGCAAAAGCTGGTGACGCTATTGCTGCGCGAAGCGGTACTCATCAAGATCAGCGAGGAACTGGTGTTTCATCAGAAAGCGCTTGAGGAGTTGAAGAGGAGAGTCAGCGATTACAAGTCGAGTTCGCAAAGGATCGACGTAGCGCATTTCAAGGAGTTGGCCGGGGTCTCGCGCAAGTATGCGATCCCTCTACTGGAGTACCTGGACCGCGAACACGTGACGCGGCGCGCTGGAGAAGAACGGATCATTCTCTGAAGCACTGCACGCGGGTGTCCCGCGATCAGGCAGTGACGTGAATGAGAGGTGTTGATTTTGTCAATACTTCGCCGACCACGGCCGCCGCTATGCCGGCTTCGCGGAGTTTATCCAAAAGGGCGCCAGCCTGATCGCGGCCCAGCGATACGAGAAGGCCTCCGGCGGTTTGCGGGTCGTAAAGAAGATTCTTCAGCTCTTCCGGAACGTCGGCATCGCACTCCACGCAGCCGCCGGCGAAATCACGGTTGCTGTGCAGTCCGCCGGGCATCCATCCTCGGGCCACGCACTCCCGCGCGCCGGGCAACAGCGGCACGGCCGAGGCGTGCAGCCGTAGGCTTACCCCGGAGCCCAAGGCCATCTCACGGGCATGGCCGATAAAGCCAAAGCCGGTGACATCGGTCATGGCGTGAACGCCGAAGTGCATGGAAACTTCCGAGGCGGTCTTGTTGAGAGTGGTCATGGCGCGGACAGCGGCCTCGATCCACTGCGGTTGGGCAACGCCTTTCTTGATGGCCGTGGCGATGACGCCGGTTCCTAGCGGCTTTGTGAAGATGAGGACATCGGAAGGCACGGCTCCGGAGTTGGTCAGCACGCGGCGCGGATCAATCGTCCCAGTGACGGCATAGCCGAACTTAATCTCCGGGTCGCGGACGCTGTGTCCTCCAATCACGGTGCATTGGGCCTCCACCATTTTGTTGAGGCCACCGGCGAGAATGCGCTCCAGGATCGCTGTATCCGACTTTTCAGGGAAGCAAACCATGGCGAGCGCCGAGCGAGGTGTTCCGCCCATGGCGTAAACGTCGCTGAGAGCGTTGGTGGCCGCAATCTGTCCGAAGGTGAATGGGTCGTCCACAATGGGAGTGAAAAAATCAACCGTCTGGACGAGCGCCAGCTCAGGCGTGAGCTGATAGACGCCTGCGTCATCGGCCTTGTCAAAGCCGACAAGAACATTCGGGTCATGTTGCCGGGCTAATTTCCCAAGCACAGAGTCCAGCACCGCCGGACTTAGCTTGCTTGCTCAACCAGCGGCAGCGACCGTCTGTGTCAACCGGATTGGTCTTTCTTCAGACATGGGGTGATGGTAAATGAGAAACCGAAGCAGGCGCTAGCACCAGGCCTGATGGAGGGGCTGAGGATGCGGGAGGTATTGCGACTCCTCTCCAAGCGCTCCCTGCATCCAACTTCGCATGTTAGACAGAGGAGAACTCCATATGGCCGATAAGTCGCGAGCAGAAAATGTGCGGATCACTATCGATGAGTTGAAGAGGAGAATGCAAGCAGGAGAAGAGTTCGTGTTCATCGACGCTCGCAACCCGCAAGCGTGGGCGCAATCTGACATGAAGGTGCGGAACGCGATTCGCCTGAGGGCGGAAAGCCTGGAAGAGAACACTTCGGGGATTCCGAAGGACAAAGCCGTTGTTGCTTATTGCACTTGACCGAGCGAAGGCTCAAGCGCCAGTTTGGCGCAAGGACTCCGGCAACTCGGCTATAAGGACGCATGGGCAATGGTGGGCGGATTCGATGCGTGGGAAAGGGCGAAGCTGCCATTGGAATCCAAGCAAGAAGCCGCCTGACGGCGAAAGGATTTCATCCGCGCGCAGAGCTTTGCACGGGCGATGGGTCGAGCTTCGCACGCTCAAAGGTCAGAAGGCGAAATCAACCTTGATGTAATGGCATAGCGGAAGCTCTCCGGGTTAAGACTGTCGATCCGGCCGGAAGCGGTCTCTGCCTGTGGATACATGAGAAAGCCGACGGGGGCGGCGCTGGAGCCAGGCAAAGTCACATCATGGCCGAAGTTGTACGCCATCCAGTTCATCTCCCATGAGCCGAAGAGCCGGGTACGGGCAGCCTTGACCATTTCATCACTCAGTGGACGGTTGCCCGGCGGCTCCTCGAGGACCACCTTACGCACATCCGCGGGGTCCACGGGAACCCATCCGTACTCGCGCAGGTACACCTCCGCCCGGCAATGCTGCGCCTTTGTGACCCTTTCCGACGAAGCGCCGAGACTCGCGTAGCCCAGCGCGGACTTCGCCACCCGAATGCCATAGACGTCGCGCGCAGGAAGGCCGGCAGCGCGGGCGAGGCCAACGTAGAGCGCATTCAGGTCAGCGCACTTGCCGCCCAGATCGCCGGATTGGAGCATCCAGCGAATGTCCCCTGTGCCGCAGCCGCGTGTTTTGGGATCGCGGAAGGTGTTGTCGACGATCCACTCGTAGATGGCGCGGGCCTTTTCAAGGTCCGTACCAGAGCCGCGAGTAATTTCCAGAGCCTTCTCCTTGACGATGCCGTCGGTGGGCAGAAGGGTAGTGGGCCTGAGGAAATACTCAAGCTCCGCCGCGCGCTCTGCGCGCGGGCGACGCGGTGATGAGAGATCCACCTGGTAGTCGCGGGTAGAAACCTTGCTGGTCAGGGTGAGCACCGGAGGAACGCCAGCAGGGAAGTGAGCGACAACCATGCCGAGGGAATCCATCTCTGCGGTCATGAGCTTCGCACTTCCACCCTCGGCGGTGAATTGATTGGAAAGCGTCCTCTGGAAGGGAGTGTTTCCGAGCAGTGCCGTCGGCAGCCAAATGCGCGTGGCGCCCGCGGGGTTGAGAACTTCTACCCGCGTGGTTATCTCGAATGTGCGCCAGCCTTGTGGCTTCGCGTCGAAGGCAAAGACTCGCTGCGTTCCAGAATAGGCAAGAGCCGCAGAGGCAATACCGGCAGAACGAAGGAACTCGCGACGATTCATAGACTCACACGCTTTCGGTTTGATGCAATTTTCATGGGAGCGGAGGCAATCCTCCGCGGCGCTCTCTCGAACTCAAGTTAGTTGATTCCGGCGAGAGCATTTGCCAAATAGGCATCGTCGGCAGGGTCCACCGTCCGCAAGTCGAGCAGCACTCGACCCTCTTCCACCCGTCCCACGACAGGAACAGGAAGATTGCGCAAGCGGCACGCCAACTCATCCGCACCTATGATGCCGCTGCTTATTGCGACCGCGAAGCCTGGCAGACTCTTCCCGGGAGCAGCGCCGCCGCCGATCATCGTTAGGGCCGGTACGACCTGCGCGGATAGCGCAAGGGCTGAAGCAGCAAGCGACTGGCAGCGCGATTGAAGCTGCTCGGGGGGCATGCGCATCATTCGCAGCAGGGGCACGTCCTCGTATTCTTCGCGCACATAACTCAGCAGGGTGGCTTCCAGCGCGGCGTAGCAGAGCTTGTCCACTCGGAGGGCGCGGAAGAGAGGGTGTTTACAGACCTGTTCAACCAGGGCCGGTTCGCCGGTGATCAGTCCGGCCTGCGGACCGCCCAGCAATTTGTCTCCACTGTAAGTGACCAGCGAGACTCCGGCGCGGAGGGAGTCAAAGACACTGGGTTCGCCGTGAACTCCCAAGGCTGGGAGGTCTACGAGTCCTCCTGAGCCGAGGTCCTCCATGACGCCGATGCCACGGCGGCGGCCCAGCGCAACCAGTTCCTCCAAAGCAGGCTGCTCTGTAAATCCAACGATCTCAAAATTGGAGCGATGGACGCGCAGCAACAGGCGGGTGCGGTCCGTGATTGCCTTTTCGTAGTCGGCGATGCGCGTGCGATTTGTGGTTCCTACCTCGCGCAACACCGCGCCGGAGCGTGCCATGATATCCGGGATGCGGAAGGAACCACCGATCTCCACGAGTTCGCCGCGGGAGACGATGACTTCGCCTCCTTCGGCCAGGGCTGCCAATGCCAACAGAACCGCTGCGGCGTTGTTATTCACCACGGTCGTCAGCGTGTGGTCAATTCCCTGGCGGGCAAAGAGGCGGGCAAAGAGGCTCTGCGCATGGATGTTTCTCTGCCCCCTTTCGCCGGTGTTGAGATCGAATTCCAGATTGCTGTACCCGGTGCAGACTTCGGCCATGCGCTCCACCGCCAGACGGGAGAGCGGAGCGCGGCCGAGGTTGGTGTGAATCAGTACTCCGCTGGCATTGATTACGCGCTTAAGCGAGCAAGTGGTGGACTGCGCTACGCGGCGTTCGACGGCGATCGGCAATGCATTCAACTCGCTGTCCAGAGTCACGGAATTCAGCGCACCGGTTGATACTTGAGCGCGCAAGTCACTCAGTTCGAGGCGCACCGCTTCAAGGACGCTGTGTCGGCCGTGCTCGCGGATCAGTGGGGCCAACTCTGCCATTCGCAGCAGCTCATCGATCGAAGGCAGTTGGCGAAAGACTTCTTGATTGGGAGCCGTAGTTGGTGTCTCCGGGGAAGGCACACGGACGGTAATCACCGCCCCGATGCCAAAATGGCTTGCGACAGTATGAGCCTCGCGGCGCTACTCGCGCAAGGCGGCCCGGGGCCGGGAGTGGCAGAGGTTCTGCCCTCGACGGAGAGGCTCGCTTATTGAAATCTAGCGGGGCCGAATTGAGCTCGACCGCGCATGTTGCTGGATACGTCTAAGTGATTGAGCGGCACAGGAGTTGTGAGGAGCGCCTTCTCGCCGGGGGAAGCGAATGCGTTTGAGGAAGTACTTGTGGAAGTAGAACAGGTGCCCCTGGAAGGCACATGTAAGTAGCTGAGTCGATTGGTTGCGGGGGCAAGATTTGAACTTGCGACCTTTGGGTTATGAGGGGAAAAACGCCCCCAAGACCGTACAACACCAATCAACTAAACCCAACAAAGCAAAGGAAAACTCAATTTCCCAATTGGCCCGGGTTGGGTGCTTTTGGATGCACTTCACGGACAGAACACGGACATTTTCTCATTCTCACGGTACTGAAAACGCCTAAAGCCTCTGCGCGATAGCCGAATAAACACTCGTCACAATAAACTAATTATGGTACAACACTAATGCCTAATTAATGAACGGCGCGATGGGATAAACGGTGCACTGAACATGGCTTTACCGTCTGAGAAACTCGCGGAATCTCTCAAGCTTCTGCACCAGCTGCAGAACGCCAACGGCGGCGCTGCCATTCGGGCGAAGGATCTGTCTCGCACTCATCGGGAGCGACTGAAGGCCAATGGCTTCCTGCGGGAGGTAATGAAGGGCTGGTACGTTCCCAGCCGTCCGGACGAGAGAGAAGGGGAGAGCACAGCCTGGTACGCCTCGTTCTGGCCTTTCGTCGCGGCTTATCTCAATGCGCGCTTTGGCAAGAAGTGGAGCCTCTCTCCAGAGCAGTCTCTATCTCTGCACGGTGGAAACTGGGCGGTGCCCCGGCAGTTGCTGGTTCGGGCTCCTAGGGGAGGGAACAAGGTCGTACCTCTCCCGCACGGCACATCATTTCTTGCCATGCGGGCAGCACTACCCGCTCGCGCCGACAGCGTCGAGAAAGATAGCTTGAGGATCTTTTCCCTGGAATCGGCGCTTGTCGAGTGCTCTCCGCAGTACTTCTCCAGCCACCCGACCGATGCGCGCACAGCGCTGACTCTTGTCCACGACGTTTCTGGGCTGCTTGCGAGGCTGCTGGAGGGAGGCCACAGCCGGATCGCCGGACGATTGGCCGGAGCTTTCCGCAATGGCGGCCGCAACCGGCTGGCGGACGAGATCGTCAAGACCATGGCCGCGGCTGGCTATGATGTTCGAGAATCGGATCCCTTCCAGGATCGGCCGTCGCTGGCTTTGCCCTCACGCGAGACATCGCCCGTTGCGAATCGCATCAGGCTGCTATGGGACAAAATGCGGGCGGCCGTTTCCCGGCGCTTCCCAACCGCACCGGGATTTCCCCGTGATGCAGGTGCCTACCTGAAAGGGGTTGAAGACGCCTACGTGGCCGATGCATACCACTCTCTTTCGATTGAGGGATATCGCGTCTCACTGGAGCTGATCGAGCGCGTGCGGAGCGGAAATTGGAATCCGGAAGTGCATGAGCACGACAGCGAGCAGACAAACGCGATGGCGGCTCGCGGCTACTGGCAGTCTTTCCAGGTGGTCAAGAAGAGCATTGGTCGCGTGATGGGCGGTGAGAATCCCGGCACAGTTGCAGAGGAGGATCATCGCGAGTGGTACCGGGAGATGTTCGCCCCAAGTGTCGCCGCCGGCATCCTGAAGCCCACCGATCTCGCGGGCTATCGTGGCGGGCAGGTTTACATCCGGCAATCGATGCACGTTCCCCCCAGCCGTGATGCAGTGAGAGACGCGATGCCGGCCTTCTTCGATCTGCTGACCCAGGAGACCGACCCGGCGGTTCGCGTTGTGCTCGGGCATTTCGTATTCGCCTATATCCATCCCTACATGGACGGCAACGGGCGCATGGCGAGATTCCTGATGAACCTGATGATGGCAGCGAGCGGCTACCCGTGGGTGGTGATTCCCCTGGCCGAGCGCGAAACCTACATGGCGGCCCTCGAAAGAGCGAGCGTCGACGAGGATATTGTGCCGTTTGCGAATCTGCTTGCAAGTCTTGTGGAAAAACGCCTGGCGGGAGGTCCGCTTCCCGTCGTGCCTGAGAACTCAAGCTAGCTGGTCGGGGCGACGCTGCTGGGCCAGCTTGTTGCATAAACGCAGGCGGAGGTCGTGCTGAGCGAGCCCGCGGCGGATCGGCAGCAGTTGCGCCGTACGCTGATATGCCTGCCGGAAGATGCGCTGGCGGTTACAACGGGGCTAGGCGACCTTCTCGGCCCTTCCAGCCGGCTGTACTGTACGCAAGACAAATGCCCCCGACGGCGCGCATCAGGTGGCCCCGGTGCATCTGCAGTCGGTCTCCCGGTGCATCTGCGCCCCGCTCTCCCGCCTTGTTGGCATGGGCCCTGACTCAGAGCAGATCAAGATTCAGTGCATGGTGTTGCTCTCCCTCGTCACCTTCCCATGGCGAAACCAGGAGGTCTTGGTAGGCTGAGTCATCTGACCATATCCCGTCAGATGCCGTCATTGCGGCATCGCCGGGCGCGGCGCAGAGCGAGCGGCGGAGCAGGGAAGCAGTGGTAGTTCGCGCTCGATTGGCGGTCGAATCATCGGCTCTTTGTTTGGTCACTGTATTGCAGTAACGATGATCATGAAGAACGAAGAGTTGGAAGGAACCGAAGTCTTCTGGCATTTGTGGCCCTGCTGTGACATGGTGCAGGACAAGTGGGTGCAAGTGGGCATGGAAGTTGAACTGGACGGCTCGCACTCCTCCGATCCCAATCACATCGCCCCAGGCTGCTGCCAGTGCCGCCAGCTCTCCGGCGAGCTAGAGAGGTTTGCTGCCAGCGTCGCGCGACGATCTTTGAGCGGCATGGAGAACCGGTTGTGCTGCACGGTGGATGTGCCCCGCACCGCAGTAGTAACCTCGCCACGCCTGGGGGAGCGATGGTATGTCCCCGTAACCATCACGTTGAAGAGCCGAGAAAGAGAGCGGCCCGAAGATGTCGACATGACGCGGGCGCTGGCACAGATCAAGCGGACCCTGCTTGAGAGAGGCTTCCTTGAGCGCTAGCAGGCCGTAACGCATCGGGGGCTATCCTGGTATCGTTTGCCTGGATGCACAAAACCGCGTGGCCTATGAGCCGCGCGGCTCCACAACAGCCTTCCGTAACCTTCGTGAACAATGCACGTCCCGAGCCTTGCGCGTTAACTTGCTTCAATACGGATGCGGAACGAGGCCTGCGGTTTGTTCTCGTCGAGATCACGGAAGAAGAAGTGGGGTTTTCCGGAGCAGTGCGAGATCTGTTCGATGACGTTGCTGACGAACGCATCGTGTCCGCACTTGAAGCTGGACAGCTCAATGGGGACAAGGTTCTTATACGCAGAGGAAATTCTTTAGACTGCACTGCAACTAGCTGCTTGGCCGAGCCGGTCTCGCATACTCGTAGGCCAGCAATGCGCATCGAATGCCTCGGCAACAGTTACTTTGCGGCCCAACAGTTTCTCAATGTCGACCGGGGTCAACCTGCTGACTGCCCGGTCCGCGCACCTGTCATCACTGCATCGCTGCTGCAGACGGAGAAGCTCTCTCCGCGCGACTGAAGCTGCTCAATATTGCTGCGCGAACGCGAGCAGTGGATGCAAACCGAGAGGTGTTGGCTGCTCTCGCACGTGCGCACCCAGCGCGTAACAAATCTGTGTGGAACGCCTGGCAGGGATTGCTCGCCTGGAATGGCGAGCGTGGACTTGCAGTCCGGACATATCTCACACACTGGAGGCATCGATCCCCATGCCTCCATGTTCCCGCATCGACATCGGTAATAAGGCACGCTCATGGCAACCTCCTGTATTGCATGATTCGAAAAGCATCAGCTGGGCGTTGATTGTTCACCGACCTGCGATCTCAGGCCGCTTCAGCGCGGTAAAGACTTGCAGACGCAGCTGACTTTTGAGCCGATCGATGTGCCGGGCGCCGACCGCTGTCCAAAAGCGCAAGGAAAGACTGAGAGATTCTCCAGACACTCCGACCAGCAGAGCTTGAGGTGCGGGTGCCGGCAGAACGTCCGCATGCTTCCCGGCAGCCTCAAGAAGCAACTCAATCAACTTTCGCGGATTGCGTCCCTCGACGGCTATGGCTAAACGAACGTCATCGTCGCTTACCGAGGGGGTGCCAGACTGGCCCTCCGGGCTGCGTGACTCAAGGGAGAGCAACAGCAGCAATGGTGCGTAGGGCAGGTTGGTGAGTTCTTCCGGTTTTGCCAGAAGCTCACGAGGATGTCTCTCCAATGGGCCATGCTCGAAGAACCCCTGCAGTGTCGGTTCAAGCTCACCAGCGTTCACTTTTGCTCCTTTCCCCGGGGTCGCACTCCATGCTAGTTACCGCGGGCGGCAATCTTCTTTCCGTCGCAGTAGTCCGCCGCATTTGCAAGGGCTCCCGAGAGTCCGTCGCAGCTTGCGCGTGAGAGAGGCTTTCCCGCGGGAAAGTTGCGACTTCATGGCCGACTCGGAGATGCCGAGCTTCCCCGCGGCCTCCTTGACGCTCATCTCATTCTGATGACGGAGCTGCAGAGCCTGGCGCTGAAGGTGCGGGAGACTCCCTGCGATCTGGCGCACAAGGTCACACAGTTGGTTCTTCTCCACCGTCTGATCCTGGGTCGGCCTGGGATCGGCGACCAGCTGCGCGTATGTGGAATCGTCCTCTTCGGAGCACTGATCTAGTGAGACTAGCAGATAGCGAGGACGACGCCGTATCTGCGTGCGCACCGAGTTCAGCAGAATCGCGGTAAGCCAGGACGACATCCGGGCGCGACCCTCGAATTGATCGACGTGCTTAAACGCCAGCATGACTGCGTCCTGCACCGCGTCCTCAGCATCCTCGCGATTGCGGAGACAGCGCCTCGCCAGCTGGCAGAGGCGTGGGACATTGCGTGCGACAACTTCCTCGAACTCTGCGCGACGCTCAGCCTTTTCTAGGCAGGGGTGTGGAGGGCAGCAACCCTCCGGCGGTGGCATCACGGAATCGGCGCCGATAAACACTGGACTATGCATTCTTCGCTCTCCCTCTGCGATGAATCTGCGACTGCCGCTCCAGGGCGATCTGTGACCACAAGACGTCTCGCGGCATTCCATCTACATCGACGAGGCCTGTGGAGTCAGGTTGACCCCCTTGCCGCAGAAGCCGGCTTTACTCCTGTTCACGACAACCTCAAAGTGTCGCCGAAGCGTTGGGGGGCCGCATGAACTCAGGTAAAAGACATGCACGTGAGTGCCCTCTTCCACATACCCGATGCTGAACAGCGAGACCTCTATGTCGATCGGCGTACTCGGATTCCGCCATACGATGTCCATAACCACCCACTTCTGCCACAACTGCGGAAACGCGTCCTGCCCGCCTTCATGTGGCGCATTGTCGGACCATTCGCAAAGCGCGGACAACCCTACATCGAGTCCCCACGCCCACTATAAGGAGACGCCTGGCAACCTCTTTTGAGCCGTCGATGCGCTTCCATCCAATACACGCTCTGGGTTAGGAGAGGGCAGAGCAGCCAGAACGCCTGTGGCCGAGGCGGACGGCATTGGTGACGGCTCATTCCGTGCCGCTGCGCTCTGCCCGAATAAGGTCGTTCTGCCGACGGAAGGGCGGGTTCAGCTGGCAGGGACTTCCTCTAGACAGCCGCCAACCAACTGAAAATCAAAGAAAGGGAGCGCGGACGATTTAGGCAGCCTACGTGCATCGATGCTAGTTGCAAGACAGTAACTGGATTGCAAGGAGTGAATCAAGATGAAGCGGATTGTTGTTGTTCTTAGTGTGATGTTGGCTTTGGGCTCGCTCTGCCTCGCCCAGAGTCACGACCCCAACGCTCACAATGTTGCCAGCATTGACTCGGCGATCGAGGTGGCGAGGGCTGACATGAGTGCAGAAAGGCGCGCAACGATCAGCGCGTGGATGGAGTTCAGTGACAGGCATGGCGCGGCATTCTGGCCGGTCTACCGGAAGTACGAGTACGAACGGTCCGCCTTGGACGACCTACGCGTGGTCGTCATAAAGGAGTACGCCGAAAAGTACATGACTATGACCGATGCCGATGCCAAGGCGATTTCAGAGCGAATGTTCGAGTACGACTCTCGCGAAATCGAATTGAAGAGGAAGTATTTCAAGGAATTTGACAAGGTGCTGCCAACGATCACAGTGGCGAAGTTCTTCCAGTTGGAGCATCGCATCGACTTACTAATGGGTTTGAAAGTCGAGTCGTGTCTTCCGTCGATCCCTCAACCCCAGAACCCCGAACCCTAGGAACAGCGCGTAAGGATTGTGCGCGACGCAGAACTCCCATGAATGAAGGCTGCTCGGCAGGACCGAGTTAAGGCGACTATTCGCATGTGTTCCGCCGTGCGATGGGTTTTGCTTGCCGTTTTGCTTTTCGTGCTAAAATTCGCGCGGAGCTGAAGAGCAGGTAATTGCGTTTCACCAGCTCCAGAGTGCGGCGTGGGGTTTGCGAGATGCGAGCCGGGTTTTACCCCGGGGCATTTGCCTGGCAGCTCGACTCAGCCGAGTCAACGTCCAAGTGCTGAAAAGAATATCCGCTTCTCCCACCTGACGACGAAGGTCGCCTTATGCGCGTACCATTCCGGACGGTAAAGATACTGGGTCGCCGCCTTTTGAGGCTGGTTCTGATCGTGCTTGTTGCGGGCTGCGGCTGGCAAAGGGCACGGGCAGAAGTGGCCGTGCCCGGAGATCAGCGGATTATCCATGAATCGTGGACATTCAAGGATGGCGCGCCGGATGCAGTGTGGGCCCTGGCGCAGACGACTGACGGTTACCTCTGGTTGGGAACTGCATCCGGGCTATATCGTTTCGATGGCATCCGCTTCGAGCTTTTCCGCTCGCCCTTTGGCGATCAACTCCTGACCAACAACATTGCCTGGTTGTTTGCCCCTCCAACCGGCGGACTTTGGGTTGGCAACGTTACCGGAGGCGTCAGCTTTGTAAAGAACGGGAGAGTCAAGAACTTTCCCGAGGTCCCAGGAACGGTTTACAGCTTTGCCCAGGATCCACACGGCATCGTATGGGCTGCCACCGACGGCGGTCTGTGGCGATTCGAGGGCATGACATGGCAGCACGCTGGCACTGAGTGGAATGCGCCGCAGAAACCAGTCTCACAGGTGGGGTTCGATCGCGCGGGAATACTTTGGGTTTTGACAGAGTCCCGCGACTTCAAGGTTGCAAAGCAACTGTATTTTCTTCCGGCGGAGGGCAGGCAGTTTCGGGAAGCCGCAGACAACCTATTGGTTCAAGGCTTTACCCTGGACGCCGATAACAGGGTTTTGACGACCCCTGAGAAAAGCCCGCAAGCGCCTGGCTCCGGTGTCGAGTTGGGAAGTTCACTTCCTGCTTATCCAGTCCTCAAGAAGAACTCTGAGCAAATCCTCGACCGTGCTGGGGGCATTTGGTTCCTTTCGATAGATCCTCTCATCTTCCGTCATGCTGCAGGCGACGCGCTGGCAGATATTGTGAGCAAGGCTTCACCCGGCAATTCTCAGGTCTACGACATCAATTCATACCGATACGCGAGGCTAGTCGATCGCGAGGGCAGTATATGGATTGGTGATCCCACGGGCGTCCACAGATTCACCTATAGCCCTCT
>Ga0181531_10000177_pt1 | contig 48090 bp, 47 predicted proteins | sample PEATcosm2014_Bin_38_FD_119743 | JGI IMG/M metagenome (GOLD analysis project Ga0181531, IMG submission 119743) | Peatland microbial communities from MTU Mesocosm Facility, Houghton, MI, USA - PEATcosm2014_Bin11_10_metaG | ecosystem: Environmental > Terrestrial > Soil > Wetlands > Peat | place...
CAGCCACAACAACAAGCCCCACTCACTTCCTGCGCTCCAAGCAAGCCACCAACTCCAAACGCCGCTTTTCGCTCACACATTTCAAACCCGCCAGGGGGATACGATGTGAGTAGGCTCTTCCAGATCTGTGATTGGCTTGCGATAACCCGCTGAGAATGCTAATTTTACACTTTCCTTGACGACTGACGTCCGCGCAGGTCGGGGGACACACAGCCGTGTGGAGGCGGGCGGCGGTTTGGCACTCGATCCGGAATGAACCGATTTTGGGTGCGAATCATTATTCAAACTTTCAGGGCAGGATTGGATTGAGGCTGTAGGAGTGGCCCGTTACGGGCCGGTGATTCTCAATGGCTGACCCAGCTTCCAACTCGAAGGGCGCGAACGGTGCGGCTCGCGGCGACATGGTCTCGCGTTCGCCGACGTACTGGCGCGTCGAGGGCTCCTTGTTGGAGCTGGGTGCTTTGCGGCCCGTGGGATTTTTCACCTGGAACGCCCAGAGCTTTGCCGAACGCTGGGCGCGCCGCGCCGGATTTACCTGGATGACCTTGACCCGGCCGATCGATTATGCGGTCAACCGGACGCTGGCCACGAGGATACTGCATACCTTGCTGCGAGGTGTCAGCCGGGACCGGCTGGACCTTCTGGGCGAAGAGTATTTTCAGTATGTGCTACGGCCGCAGCTTCGGCGCGAGGCAGTGGAAAAACTGCTTGAGGTGGTCCGGGGCGGTGAGCGCGTCGTGCTTGTTAGCCAACTGCTGGATCATATTCTGCGGCCCCTTGCGCAGCACCTCGGCGTTGAGTCGTTTATTTCCAACCGGATGGAATTTCGCAACGGAGACGCCAATGGGAGACTGATCGCACCTGTCGTGCGTCCGCGCGGCCCTTTTGCGTGGTTGACCAGCGGGAGCATGGACGGGCGCATTCCGAGGGAAAAGCTGCTTCGTCAGCTCGGCTGGACAAAGCACCCGGAACAAATGGAAACGGCTTTGCAATCCACAGCGCGGCCCACGCCGCCGGCGAGCAAGTCGGTTGCGCTGTTTGGCGAGGGGGTGCGCAACGGGCCGCTCGCCGTCCGCGAGACTCTGAAGGATCGCCACATTTTGTTGATTGGCGTGACCGGGTTTATCGGCAAAGTCTGGCTCGTTGATCTGCTGGAAAATGTGCCGAACATCGGGAAGATTACGCTGCTGATTCGCAGGAATCGGACGACTTCCGCGCAGCGGCGCTTTCAGAAAATTATTGAAGAATCGCCGGCGTTCGATACGTTGCAGGAAAAATACGGGCGCAAATTGGGCACGCTGCTTGAGGAGAAAGTGGAGGTTGTCGAGGGCGATGTTGGCTTGCCGGGCCTGGGCCTCGACGCCGTTACCCAAGCCCGCTTGGCAAAATCGCTCGATCTGCTTGTGAACAGCGCTGGGCTGACCGATTTTAATCCGGATTTACGAGAAGCCCTTTCTTCCAACGTGGATTCCACCCTGCATCTCCTGAATTTTTTGAGGCAATGCGACCATGCCGGGTTGATGCACCTCTCGACTTGTTATGTGGTCGGCATGCGCAATGGGCGCGTGACGGAAGAATTGCAGGACAACTACAATCCAGCGCGCGATCCGGCGTTCGATGCGGAAAAGGAGATTGCCTCGCTGCGCGAAACCATTCGCCGCGTCGAAGAGCGTGCGGAAAGTCCGGAATTGTCGAAAGCTCTGCGGCGGCAGGCGCTTGGCAAAGGCGGCGATCCGTCAGTGGTCCCGGCAACGGAGTTGGACGGCGTGCTCAAACGCAATCGGTCTCGTTGGGCGCGCAACCGCCTGGTGCGTATCGGCTTGCGAAGGGCGCAGCACCTCGGCTGGCCGAACACCTATACCTTTACGAAGAGCCTCGGCGAATCGATTCTGGCGCGCAGCAGGGGCGAGTTACCCATTGCGATTGTCCGCCCTTCGATTGTGGAGAGTTCGGAACGTTCTCCTTTTACCGGCTGGAACGAGGGCATCAACACTTCCGGACCTCTTTCTTATTTGCTGGGCACGAATTTTCGCCAATTGCCCTCCAACGAACGAAAGTGCCTCGATGTGATTCCTGTGGACATGGTTTGCCGCGGCATGACGCTGATCGCGGCCGCGGTAATTTCACGGAGGCACGCGCGGCTGTATCAACTTGCCACTTCGGCCATCAACCCCGTGAACATGGGGCGCAGCATCGAGCTTACTGGACTGGCGCACCGCAAGCATTACCGGACGCAGCAGGGAATCGAACACTGGATCAAAGTGAAATTCGAGACCATTCCCGTTTCGAAGCAGCGCTACGAGCGGCTGTCCATTCCAATGCAGAAAGCCGTCGTGTCGCGCATCAACCGCGCAGCCGTTTCGCTGCACATGAAGAAAGCTCCTCTGGCCAAGACCGAGCGCGAACTGATTCGCGCTGAGAAATTGATCGAACTATACGAGCCGTTCATTCTGCACAATGAGCACGTCTTCGAATGCGAAAACGCACGGCTCTTATCTGCCGCGTTATCGCCCGAAGAAAAAGAAATTTTTGATTTTGCACCCGAATCGATCGACTGGTGGGACTACTGGATCAACGTTCACATCCCGGCGCTGCGCCGGTGGTGCTATCCGCTCATGGAGGGCCGCCCTCTCGAAACGCGTGCCCCGCGTGAGCTGGATTGGTCTCCGGAGCATGCCCGGGTCCCTGTGGTCCCTAACTCTGCGACGCCCTCGGACCCGCTATGGCGATCTTCGTAACCGGTTCAACCGGATACCTGGGAAGCTACCTGGTGGCCGGATTGTTCACCGAACACCGCGACAAGCTGAACCTTCTGGTCCGCGCGAAAACCGACGAAGAAGCTCGCGAGCGGCTGTGGACTTCGCTTCAGCTCCATTTTGATTTTCTGAATTTTCTCGAGTATCTGAGCACGCGCGTGCGAATCTTTCGCGGTGACCTTACCAGCGAGCGATTTGGCCTGCCTGACGACGAATATCACGCGCTGGTGGACACGACCGGCTCGATTATTCATTGCGCTGCTTCGCTTAACCGCAAATCCGAGAGGCAGTGCCTCAACGTCAACCTCCGCGGCGGACTGGAAGTGATTCAGCTTGGGCGGCGCGCACAAAACCGCAACGGCTTGCGGCGATACTCGCATGTGTCCACGGTGGCTGTTGCAGGGACACGGCGGAATGAAGTCGTGACGGAAGACGTTGCCATTGATTGGGCGCGTTCGGACTACGATCCCTACGCGCGCACAAAGAAATTCGGTGAGCATATGCTCCATCAATTGCTGGCCGATGTCCCGCGTACGGTTTTTCGGCCCGCGATTGTTTTAGGAGACAGCCGCCGTCCCGACACTTCGCAATTTGATATGGTGCAGGCATTTGATATGCTCGTGCGGCTGCCTGTTCTTCCGCTGCGTCCCCGGGATAAAATCGATATCGTGCCGGCAAATTACGTGGCCAAAGCGATTGTTACCATTCATCAAAAGGACGAACCCGCGCACGGCATCTATCATTTGTCTTCGGGAACGGGTTCGCAGACTTATCAGGAATTGACCGACGCGCTTGCGAAGTCCGGGGGATGGCGGCGGCCCGCCTATTGGCCCGGGATTGGTGGTATGTTTTCCCGCACGGTGAATCGCATCTCTCGCGGGAAAGGCGCACTCGCCCATGGAGCTTCGCTCCTGAAAGTGTTTTGGCCTTATCTGGATTGGAACACGGTCTTCGATAACTCGCGCGTAGTGGCCGAGCTTGGCGAGGCTCCGGCAAAGTTTTCTACATACGCCTTTCCGCTGCTGAAATTCAGCCGCGAAAACAAGTTTCGCTATCCTGCAAAACCTTGGCCCGTGATGGAAATTCCCGAAAAAACCGCCGTCGCCGGGAGCGCCCGCGCATGACCGATTTTCTTCTTGTGGCTTGGGTCAGCGCGCTTATCGAAATGCGGCGATTCGGCTGGATGTTTGGCTTGGGCGAACGTTGGAAGCCAAACGAAAAGCTGAGGCTGCTCTTCGCCGGTTACAATGGCACGCGCAACACGGGTTCGGATGTCCGCGTCCAGGAAATGATTCGGCAGATTCGCCACGTCCTGGGCGCGGGCAACGTCGACTTCAGCGTGATGACCCAGAGCTTCGATCGCACGCAAGGCTATTTTGAAGGCACAAAACAGGTTTACCTGCCGGACGTGTTCCCCCCATTTTTGTTCCGAGAAGTGCGGCAGAATCACGGGGTGATAGCCTGCGAAGGCTCGATGTTTAAAAGCAAATTCGCAAACGCTCTGACCACCATGATGATCGGTTCGCTGGGCCTTGCTTCAGCAGAAAACAAGCTGTCGGTTGCGTACGGCGGCGAAGCCGGACACATGGATCGCCTCGTCGAGCGTATGTGCGAGCGCTATGTCCATGATTCTCTTGTGATCACGCGCAATGAAGAATCTCAGAAACTCCTCACCTCGATGGGCATTCCTACCGAGCTTGGAACGGACACGGCTTGGACGTTTGAGCCGCATCCGCCGGCTTACGGTCGCAAAGTTTTGCGCGATGCCGGGTGGGATGAGAAAACACCCGTGCTTGCCGTTTGCCCGATTCATCCCTTTGTCTGGCCGGTGAAAGCTTCGATCGGAAAATATCTCGCGCGCGCGACGACCGGCGCTTATAGAGACAGCCAGTACCGCACCGTCTATTTTTTTCAATCAGGCTCTGAGGTCGAGAAAAAGTATCAGCACTACATTTCGGCTTTCATCAATTCACTTAAGGCATTCCGCGAACGCCACAACGTTTTCCCGATTCTGGTCGCTATGGAGCGCCTGGACGCCGTCGCCTGCCGTGACATCGAGAAAGCACTGCCCGGGATTCCCGTTTTCACTTCCGACGACTACGACATGTTCCAGCTTGTGTCGATTCTCCGCCTCAGCAGCTACATGGTTTCCTCCCGCTACCACGGCATTGTTACCTGCATGCCCAGCCAGGTCGCGTCGGCGGGCGTGACGATGGACGAGCGCATTCGCAACCTCATGCGCGAACGCGGCCAACAGCATCTTTTTCTAACCGTCGACGATCCCGACCTCGAACCCAAGCTAATCAAAATGATGGACACCCTGGTCGTCGAAGCGGATTCCGTCCGCGACGGTATCGGAAAAACCGTTATCCGCAATCTCAAAGTCATGGCGCGTATGGGAACTTTCCTGGAAGACGCCATGCGCCGCACCTATCCCGAATTTCCGCTGCGCTCCGGCGTGCTCACCTGGGAAGACTATCTCCCTCCGCTGAATGAGACTTTGCTGAAACTCGCCGAGCGATACGATACCTCCGCCGTCGCCCCGCAACACTCTGTCGCTGGAACCTCATCGCGATGATTTTCCACTTCCACCATGCCTAACTTCATCGAAGACATCTTCGCGCTGCTTAAGCGAGCGGATAGCCGCGTCGTGCTGCGCGAAATTCATGGCGAGCAGTTCGTCAGCGTCTCCGGTAGGGAATTGCTGAAGCAAGTAGCGCGTGTGCGTGCCTATCTTCGGCGAACGGCACTGCAGCCCGGTGAGCGCTGTGCGCTCCTCGCACCCAACTCTGCCCGTTGGGTCGCCTTCAATCTCGCACTACTAGCGGAGGGAATCATCGTGGTGCCCCTCTATGCGCGTCAGGCCCCCGCCGAGCTCGCCGCGATGGTGAAAGATTGCCTTCCGCAATTTTTGTTCACAAGCGATGCAGGGCTGGGCGAGGCTGTGGCGAAAGCATTGCCTCCCCAATGGTCGAGCGCACGAAGGCTCGTTCTTTTTGATGAAGTTCTACAAGAACAGTCTTCGGAAACTCCTCCTCCCGACCAACCGAATCCGCGCAATGACGCCGATCTTGTAACCATCATCTATACGTCCGGTACATCTGGCGAACCCAAAGGCGTCTGCCTCAACGTCGGCAACGTTACGCACATGCTCTCCTGCACGCGAGAGCGCCTCGATCTGTTGATGGGAACGACGCACGAGCCCGACCGGGTCTTCCACTACGGCCCATTTAGTTTCGCCGCCTCCTGGATTCTCCTCCTCACCTGCCTTTCGCGCGAAAGCGTTCTGACGCTTTCAACGGATCTCACCAGGATCGCCGACGAAATACGTTTAGCCTCGCCGCATTATTTTCTGAATGTGCCCACGCTGCTCGAACGTGTGCGCCGCGCAGTCGAAGAGAATCTTTCCAAGCGCAACGCCATAATCCGTTCGCTCTATACAAAGGCGCGCGACGCGTGGGCGCGAACGCATGTCGGCCGCGGCGGCCCATCGGATGCTTTCTGGCTGAGTCTCGGCCGCCGCCTGATTTTCGCCAAGATCAAGGAGCGCTTTGGCCCAAATATTCGCGCGCTCATTTGTGGATCGGCTCCGCTCGCCCCGGAAACACAGCAGTTTTTTCTGATGCTCGGCATTTCCGTGCTGCAAGCCTACGGCCTCACAGAAACAACCGCCATCTGTACGCTAGACGACCCGCGCGTCCCCGTAGAGCCGGGTTACGTCGGCACTTCCGTGAGCGGTATCGAGATGAAGACGGCCGACAACGAAGAGATCGTCGTCCGCGGCCCGAATATTTTTCCTGGCTATTGGAATCGCCCGGAAGAAACCGCGCGCGTCCTGCAGGATGGCTGGTTCCATACCGGGGACCAGGGCGAAGTAAATGTTCGCGGCAATTGGCGCATCATCGGCCGCATCAAGAATCTGATCGTGCTCAACTCAGGCCATAAAATTACTCCCGAACCCATCGAAGAAAAGCTAGCGCGGCTTCTCCCGAGCGCGCAGCAAATCGTGATCGTCGGTAATGGGCGCGGTTTCCTCTGCGCTCTGCTCACAGGTCCCCTCGAGCATGCGGCTGTGCAAACGGCGCTGGATACTCTAAACGGCGAGCTTCCGCACTATCGTCAAATCCGCAATTTCACCATCCTTACCGATTCCCTGACACCGGAAAACGGCCTCTTGACCGTGATGGGCAAGCTCCGCCGCAGCGCCATCAACGCGCGCTTCGCCTCCGAAATTCAGGCGATGTATGTAGAAGCGCTCGAAAGCAAAGCCGCCGCCGGGAGCAAAGCGTGAAGTCGTTTTCCGGCAAAGCTCTGCACTGGGAATGGCGTGAAGGTGTAATCGAGCTGACGCTCGACCGCGAGCCAGCCAACGAAATCGGTCTCGCCATGCTGGAGGAGCTCGAGCATTTTGTTGCCGCGTTCGAATCGCTCGCACCCGAAACCTCTGCGTGCATTCTCCACAGCGAACGCAAGCACGGTTTTTCCGCCGGCGCGGATCTCCGCGAGCTTTACCACACTGCCGCTCAGCTCCAGGAAAAAGAACGCCTCGCCGGTGTCCGCTCCTTCCTGGAGCGCATTCACGCCGTCTTCAACGCTATCGATGCTGCGCCATTCACGACCATCGCGGCCATTCACGGCGTGTGCTTTGGCGGTGGCTTCGAGCTTGCCCTCACCTGCGACATCATCGTCGCCGACAAGATGGGGCGTTTCGCATTTCCAGAACTGCGCCTCGGCCTTATCCCTGGATTCGGCGGCATTCCTCGCCTGAAGCGCGATCTCGGCAACGCCTTCATCCGCGATCTTCTTCTGACTGGCCGCAGCATCAACGCCACACGCGCGCAATCGGTTGGGCTGGTGGCGCAGTTGGCCGCCGAAGGAGAAGCTCTGCGCATCGCTCGTGCGACGGCCGCGCAAGCATCCAAGTTCGATGGCGCCACGCGCGCAGTAGCAAAAAAATTTATCAAGCCCGTTCCGCATGAAGAATTTCGCCGCGAAATCGATCTCTTCTGCGGCCTCTTCGCGCGCCCCACGGTCATGGCCGCCCTCAAGAAATTCGTCGAATCCACCGACGCGATGCCCTATCTCCCCTAGACCTCGCCGCGCATCCACCTGCCATTATCCGCACGCAGGGCATTTTCTTTCTTCGTCGGGAAAATGGTAAATTTAGAGTTACATGCGCACGCTTGAGCAGACCACCCAGGAAGTTCTCGATCTGGCGTCCAAGCACTTTAATGTGCCCCCTGGCTCCCTCGCGCCCGAAGACGACTTTTTCAAAAAACTCGGGATTGACAGCCTGCAGACTCTCGAAATGCTGAGCCGGCTCGAAAATCACTTCGGCATCGAATTGCCAGACTATGAAGTGCAGGGCGTCAGCGATTTCCGCACTCTCGCTTCGCGGATTCAGTCCCGCCTGTAATGCTGGACCTCTCCAAGTACCAATCCATCGGCGCGGCGCTGAAGGATGCGCTGGACCAGTTTTCAAAGGAAGTTTGCCTCATGGAAGCCGACCGCGAGCGCGAAAAAGAGCGCCTGACCTACCACGACTTCAAGGAGAGAGCACATCCGCTGGCCAAGGCGCTTCAAGAAAAGGCGTTCTCCGCCGGTGATCGAGCCAGCATCATCATGACAAATCAGTCCAAATGGCTGATCACCGCCTACGCGATTTTTTATGCAGGCGGCGTGCTGGTTCCTCTCGATTACAAACTTACTCCGGAGGAGCAATGGCAATTGCTCAAGCACTCCGGCGCAAAAGTTCTCATCACCGAATATCCCATCTGGCGCCAGCTAAGTACCGCGGCAGGCCGCGATATGGCGACGAACGTAAGCACCGTTCTTGTGACCGAAGCGCCCCAAAAGGCCGATCTCGCGGGCGCGCAGCGCTGGGAAGAATTTCATGGCAGTGGCGAACCAGCCTTTATTCCTCGCACACGCAACGACGTGGCATGCATCGTCTATTCCTCCGGCACCGGAGGCCGCCCCAAAGGCTGCCTGATGACCCACGAAAATTATCTCGAACAGTGCGTCGCCCTCACTTCGACTTATCCTTTTGCACCTGGCGTGCGCTATCTCAGCATTCTTCCAACGAATCACGCGATTGATTTCATGGTCGGTTTTTTTGGCCCATTCATCTGTGGCGCCGCGGTGGTGCATTTGCGAACGCTCCGGCCGGAATACGTCCGCGAAGCCTTCGCAAAATACAAAATTACCTATGTCAGCGTGGTTCCCCTCGTTCTGAAAAATCTGCAAAAGGGCTTGCAAGCTCGCTTCGACGAGCTGTCCTCAGGCAAACGCAAGGTTTTCAATGCGCTGGTTGGCCTCAACCGCGCCCTCACAAAAAGCCGGCCGCGCATCGGTCTCAGCCGCCGCCTGTTGAGACAAGTCCATGATCCTTTCGGCGGCCAACTGCGCACCATTATCGTAGGCGGCGCGTTCACCGAGCCTCAAACCCTCCAATTTTTCTACGATCTCGGCATTCCTGTTGCCAACGGCTACGGCCTGACCGAAGCCGGCACCGCTATCACCGTCAACGATCTAAAACCCTTCCGCGCCGACACTGTCGGCAAACCTCTTCCTGGAATGGAAGTCCGCATCGTCAATGCAGGCTCCGACGGAATCGGCGAAGTCTCCGTTCGCAGCAAAACCGTCATGTCCGGTTACCTCAACGAACCCGAACTTACCGCCGAAGCCATCGTCGGCGGCTGGCTGCAAACCGGCGATCTCGGACGTCTCGATCCCGCTGGGCACCTGCAACTCTTCGGCCGCAAGAAAAACATGATCGTCACCGAAGAAGGCAAAAACATTTATCCCGAGGACATCGAGTCCGTCTTCGAAAGTCTCCCCGTAAAAGAATTTTGCATCTTCGCCGCCAACTACATCTGGCCGCAGCGCTCCATGATCGGCGAACAACTCCTCCTTGCGCTCCACCTGGAGCCCGGCCAGACTTACACCGACGATCTTCGCCGTGAAATTTCCGCGCGCAACAGCAAGCTCCTGAATTACAAGCGCATTCACGGCGTCGTTCTATTTGATCAGGATTTTCCGCGTACCGCGTCGATGAAGATTAAGCGGAACGCTCTGGCCGAACAGCTTGCTAAACTCGATCGCGCGGCTGCTTTTTTGCCTTTGTAGTGTGTAACGCAAGCCGGCTGCAACCACGTCCGTCGCCGATTCAGGAGACTCTTGAAGGACCGCTTCTTCGCTATCGTTAACCCTGCCGCAGGCGGCGGCCGCTCGGCCAAGCTCGCAGGGCCGGCACTCGCGGGACTCCGCGAAAAGGGTCTCAGCATCGATGTTCTCGCCTCAACGGGTCCCGGACACGCCGTAGAACTGGCCCGCGAAGCCTACGAACAAGGCTACCGCGGCTTCATCGCCGTCGGCGGCGACGGCACAGCCCACGAAATTCTGAACGGCGTCTACGAACGCGCCCGCGGCAAAGATCGTATTTCCCTCGGCTTTCTCCCGCTTGGCACTGGCAATTCCTTCCTCCGCGACTTCACGAAAACCGGCGCCGAATCTTCTCTGCAAGCCCTGATCGAAGACCGCAAACGTCCCGTAGATCTTCTCCGCCTGACTCACGCAAAAGGAGAAATCTATTCCTTCAATCTTCTAAGCGTTGGTTTCACTGCGGATGTGGGCTCCATCACCAATCGCTATTTCAAACCCTTCGGCTATCTCGGCTACTTGCTCGGCGTATTCGTTCGCGTTGTTCAGCTGCGGCGCCGCGCCTTCCGCTTGCGCTGCGACGACGATAAAGACTGGGACGAATCTCGCTGCCTCTTTCTCTCTTTCAACAACAGCAAATTCACCGGTGGCACCATGCTCATTGCCCCGCAAGCCGATCCTTCCGATGGCCTCATCGAATTCGTCCGCTGGGGTCCCATCGGCCGCCTTGGCTTGCTGCGCATGCTCCCCAAACTTTACGACGGCACTCACATCGAACATCCGCTGGCCTCGCGCCGCGCCGTGCGCCACATCGAATTTGCTGCGCAAGTCCCTGTGGACGTTATGATCGATGGCGAAATCGCCCCGCTGGAGTGCGTTTCTCTCGACGTTATCCCCGCTGCCGTGGACATCTATATATGAGGCGCGCCCTGCTGACCGCGCGGGCGGTAATTTTGTGGATTCTCAGCGGCTTACATTTTTTCGTCCTCGCCCCAACACTCGTTCTCCTTGGAATCTTTCTCGACCCGCGCAAGCATGACTGGCTCCAGCGCAGCTTCTGCCGCCGGATCGCTTTTCTCTCCGGCGCCCGCGTGGCCGCCATCCGCGGCCCGGGTTTCGATCCTCAGCGCACCTGCTTCTTCATGGTCAACCACGTCAATCTCTTCGATCCCTTCATGCTCTACTGCGCCATCCCGCAATACGTCCGTGGCTGGGAGCTGGAATCGCACTTCAAAATCCCCGCTTACGGTTGGCTCATGAAGCGCTTCGGCAACGTCCCCGTCCCCGACGTCCGCAAGCCATCCGACCTTCGCCGCATGTTGCGCCTCACGCACGACGCCATTAACTCCGGCACCAGCCTCATCATTTTTCCGGAGGCCAAGCGCACTCGCGACGGCCATGTTGATGAATTCGAGGAAGGCGGTTTCCGCGTCGCGCAGCAGCTCGGCATCCCTATCGTCCCGGTGAGTCTCGTCGGTTCCGTGAACCATCATCGCACCGGCCACTGGATGCTCTGGCCCGCGACCGTCACCGTCTATCTCCACGACACCATCGACACTAAAGGCATGAGCAAACAAGACGTCTCCGCCCTCCGCGAACGCGTCCATGCAATCATCTCCGCGCCCGTCGAAGCGGCCCTGAAAGAATCTCAAAAGTGAATTGTTGGTCTTTGGAAAAATTCAGAAGGATAGATTTACGACGGTAGCTTGATGCCCGGAATGATTCGCCCTGCTCTCGTCTCCTGCCACGTGAACACAATCCGGTTGATAACGGTAATGGTGGACACTACCGCAATCACCCATAACACCGCTCCCATGCGGTTGAACACACCGCCAATGATCAGCAGTACGAGCCGCTCCGGCCTTTCCATGAATCCTACTTTGCACAAAGGAATTAGCGATTCCGCTCGCGCTCGAGCATAACTTACCATCACCGAGCCCGCCGTTGCCACCGCTGCCAGCACCACATAGGGCGTTCGCCCGCTCACCGAATAATAAACGAGCAAACCCATATACAACGCCATGTCCGCGTAGCGGTCCAGAGTGGAATCGTAAAACGCCCCGAACGCTGTCACTCGATTCTGCCGTCTCGCCACCTGCCCGTCCAGCATGTCCAGAAAGCCCGCGAAAAAAATTATCGCCGCTCCAAGCCGGAAATACCCAAGCGCAAAATAAGTGGCCGCAATAAAATTCACGACCAGCCCCAAAAAAGTCAAAAAATTAGGATTTACACCTGTCGCCGCCAGCACCCGGACGATCTTGTCGAGCAGCCACTTGCTGCCTTTTCCAATTCCGCCTGTAAACGTAGCCATTCGTTCGCTGGATTGCCCCTGTAAGATAAACTGTTGCGCGGTCTGTCGAAATCCTACACTAGCCCCGCACGCCTCGCAAACCATCCCAATTTGGTACATCAGAAAAACGGATACACGGCATTTCTGCTTGACCCCGCTCGCAGCGCAGCATACATTCCCCTACGGCCCTTTAACCACCATGAGCTCACAACTTCATGCTTGTTGACACATCACGACGCCACTTTCTCGCTGAAGGTCTCGCAGGTGTTTCCGCCGTATGGGTTTCGACCCATTGGCCCTCTCTAGTCGCTGCCGCCGAACACGCCCACGCTCAGGTCAAGTCCTCAACTCCCCCAAAGTTCGAATTCTTCACATCCGAAGACGCCGCCGAGGTGGATGCTATCACTTCCCGAGTTATTCCCACGACCGACACTCCGGGCGCCTACGAAGCAGGCGTAGTATTTTTCATCGACCACGCCTTGGTCACCTTCGCCAAAGAAAATCAAAAGGTCTACCGCGATGGCTTGCTCGCGCTGCAAGCTAGAGTCCGCGAACTCTTCCCAGGCACCGACAAATTTTCCGGCGCGACTCCAGAGCAGCAGGACAAAGTACTCGAATCCTTGGATGAGCAATCTGCGAGCAAAGGAAGAAACCCGTTTCGGCGGCCTGCGGGAGGACAGTCTTTCTTCGAAAGGATCCGCGTAGACACCATTATGGGTTTTTTGATCGATCCCGATTCCGATAAAAAGGGGAATCGAGACGCCGTGGGCTGGAAAGTCATTGGCCGCGATCCCGCGCATATGTTCCAGCCGCCCTTCGGCTACTACGATAAGGATTATCCAGGATGGCAGCCGAACTCTTCGAGCACGGACAAAACGAAATCATGACGCCCGACACGCCGAAATATAAAACTTCCGACGAAGTCGATTTCGTCGTCATCGGCTCTGGAGCTGCAGGCGGCATCCTCGCCAAGGAACTTTCCGAGAATGGCTTCCGCGTCGTCGTCCTTGAGCAAGGCCCCTACCTCACCGAAAAAGATTTCATCCACGACGAAATCGAAGTCCTCAATCGTGACTTGCTGACCAATCACCCGAGCCTCCAGCCCAACACTTTCCGCAAAACGCCGAACGAGAAAGCTAAGCCCCAGCGCGCCATCGCCTATGGCCGCCTCGTCGGAGGCACCAGCACGCACTTCACTGCGAACTTCTGGCGCTTCCATGAAATCGATTTTCATGAACGCAGCAAAGTAGGCCCTGTCGCCGGTTCCACCCTATCCGATTGGCCCATCACCTACGACGACCTCGAGCCTTACTACACCAAGGTGGAATGGGAGATTGGCGTCTCCGGCCTCGCGGGTGCCAGCCCGTTTGATCCGCCGCGTTCCAAGCCTTACCCAATGCCCCCACTGCCGACGAAATCGAACGGCGTGATTTTTGAGCGCGCCGCGCGCAAGCTCGGCTGGAATCCGTTTCCCGCGCCCATGGCCATCCTCTCCCAGCCCCGTCCTGGCCGCAGCGCGTGCATCAATTGCGGCTTTTGTCTCGCCTTCGCCTGCGAAGTCGGCGCGAAATCCAGCTCTCTCGCCACCGCCATCCGCATGGCCGAAAAAACCGGCCGCTGCGAAATTCGCCCAAATTCTTACGTCCACCAAATCGAGCTCGACGCCAATGGCCGCGCCACCGGCGCCGTTTACTTCGACGATAAACGTAACGTGCAGCGCCAGAAAGCTAAAGCTGTCGTGGTCTGCGCCAACGGCGCGGAAACTCCGCGCCTTCTCCTCCTTTCCGCCAACAAACAATTTCCAGACGGCCTCGCCAATAGCAGCGGTTATGTCGGCAAAAATCTGATGTTCAACAGCGGCGCCATGTCTATGGGCGTTTTCGAGCATCCCTTGAACGACTACAAGGGGTTCGCCGTCAGCCGCATTCTTCATGACTTTTACGAGCTCGACCCGGATAAAGTCGGTTTCCACGGCGGCGGCGGGCTGGATGCACGCTTCGACATAACCCCGATCAACTTTGCCTTGGGCAGTTTGCCCCCTGGCAGTCCCCGGTGGGGCAAAGGATTCAAAGACGCGCTGGCGCACAACTTCACGCGCACTGTCGAAATTTTCTGTCACGGCACGTCGCTTCCCGTCGAAGACAACAGCTTTTCACTCGATCCCGACCTGAAAGACGCCTGGGGGCTGCCTGCCCTTCGCATGACCTACAAAGATCACCCCGACGACGTCAAGCTAAGCAACTGGCTCAACAAGCGCGCAGCGGAACTTCTCGACGCCGCAGGCGCCGAGAAATCCTGGTCTTTCCCTGCAGGCGAGCAGGAATTCACCGTTCATCTCCTTGGCACCTGCCGCATGGGCAACGACCGGAAGACCTCCGTCATCAACTCCGACCACCGCACGCACGACGTAAAAAATCTTTTCCTCTGCGACGGCAGCAGCCTCGTCACCTCCGGCCGCGGCCAACCCACAATGACCATCGAAGCCTTGGCCTTCCGCGCCGGCGACCGCATCACCGCCCTGGCCAAGAGCGGCGACCTCTCCGTGTAGGGCAGCGAATCCAAGCGCAACCCGCTTTCTGCTACACTTTCCCCCGCCATTTATCCTTCGGGGGGAAGTGAATGCTCTCAAACCGGCGCAACGTACTTCTAGTGCTCTGCGCATTGACGTTGTCAGTGGGCCTGGCCATTCTCGGCGCCCGCGCTCAATCCGCTCCGCCACAAGCCCCCGCCCACAAGCTTGCCGAAGAAGAATACAAAAACATCAAGGTCCTCAAAGGCGTCCCAGCCGAGCAGATCCTCCCCTCCATGCAGTTCATCGCCGCGTCTCTCGGTGTCGAATGTGACTACTGCCACGTCCGCGAAGGCCAGCGCCTCATTTTCGATAAGGACGACAAGAAACCCAAAGTCACTGCGCGAAAGATGATCGAAATGATGTTCGCCATCAACAAGGAAAATTTCGAAGGCCATCGCGAGGTCACCTGCTACTCGTGCCATCGCGGCGCAGCCGACCCGGTAGCCACTCCAATCATCGGTGACGAAGAACCCAGGCACGAAGCCGAAGGCCCGAAAGCGCCCGGCGACGCCAAGCCCGTTCTACCCGCAGGCGATCAACTTCTGGATAAATATCTCGCCGCCGTCGGCGGCGCTGCCGCCCTGCAAAAAGTTTCCAGCCGCGTGGAAAAAGGCAACATTCTCGCCAACGGCCAGAAGATCCCCATTGAGGTCTACGCCAAGGCTCCGGACAAGCGCATGTCCATCAGCCATACTCCAAACGGCGACAGCATCACTTCCTTCGACGGAAAACAGGGCTGGCTCGGCAATCCCGGCCGTCCGGCTCACATCATGACCGCAGCGGAAAACGACGGCGCTCGCATTGACGCCGACCTTTATTTCCCCTTTCACGTCAAATCGCTCTATGCAAAATTCAGCGTCGCCGCCGGCGAAACAATCGATGGCCACGACACCTGGCTCGTAATTGGGCACAACGAAGGCCAGCCTCCCCTGCGTCTCTACCTGGACCAGCAAACCGGCCTCCTCGTTCGCTTGATCCGTTACGCCGAAACCGCCCTCGGTCGCATGCCCACGCAAATTGACTATGCCGACTATCGCGACGCCGCCGGCGCAAAAATCCCCTACCGCTGGACGCTAGCCCGCCCCGGCGGCAATCGTTTCACCATCCAAATCGACGAAGTCCAGCAAAACGTCCCGGTAGACGATTCCAAATTCGCTGCCCCTCCGCCACCGTCACCGCCGCCGGACAAAAAGCCTGCCGGCCAGTAGCGCGATCCCTTGCGCCCTTCGCAACGAACGCGTCCTGTAGGCCCACGCAAGTCCCAGCAACAGAAGACGAGCGCTCTGCATAGCCTCGTTAAAGAACTGGAACGGGATTCTTCTCTGGAAGAACCGGACCGCCTGCGAGAGCGCATCGAAGCACTGGATCGCTTGGATGTCTATCACCTCGACGCCGCAAATCCGGAAACAGATAACCTGGGTGGCCAGCCGCCAGCCGTCGAGCCAATTGCACTAGCAATCCGCAATCGTGCCAGAGCGCTCTGTGCCAAACTCGAGGCCGCAAATTCCGTGCTCTACGAAAAAATCCGCGAAGAAATTCGGCGTGGCTACAGACCAGACGCCTTGCTTCAATATGTGCCCACAGTGCGCCGAGTTCGGGGCACCATCCGTCTCGCCCATGGCGAAGGCTACGATTATCTGGATGACCTGCTCACCGGAGTCCTGAATTTCGAAACGCCGGGCGATCGCCCCGGCGACAAAAATTTCCATCTCGCTCCCGAAATGGTCCCCTATCAACCCACGCCGGCCCGCCACATTTTCGAACTGATCGTCCGCACCGCACTAACAGAACAGGACGTCCTGATAGACCTCGGTTCCGGCCTCGGCCACGTCCCACTCCTCGTATCCATCTGCACGGCAGCCCGCGCCATCGGCGTCGAGCTGCAGCCAACCCACGTAAATTGTGCCCGCCAAAGCGCCCGGTCGCTCAATCTAAACAACGTAACTTTCCTTCAGCAGGATGCCCGCGAAACCGATCTCTCCGCCGCCACAGTTTTTTATCTCTACACACCCTTCATTGGCAAAATCCTCGAAGCCATGCTGGCCTCCCTGAAGCAAGAAGCCAGCCGCCGCAAAATCCGCATCTACACGTTCGGCCCCTGCACCCCAATCGTCGCCCAGGAACCGTGGCTGAAATCCACCGCCGCCCCCAAAGTGGATCAAATCGCCATCTTTGCGTCTCGAAACGAAAGCCCGCGCCCCATCCGGCACTGACGCAGTCATCGCGGGCTATGCGGATTGGCCACACGCTCCCCACCTCCACTCAGCTCAGTAAAACCGCCCGACAGCCTTCCTCTTTTGTTTGACAGACATGACAGTTTTTCCTCGCCTAATCCGCTTTACAAGATAAGAGACATCGGGACAAACCGAACTCGAAAAAAGTGAGGAAAACTGCTATGTCCCAACACCCCTTGATTCACAGAGTCCGCTTCGCCGCAACTCCAGGAGCGGGCCACTTCGCTCTGTCCGGCTTGGCCGCACTCCTTCTGGGCGCTGTGGCAATCGCGACCCCCGCACAGAATCTTCCTGTCGCGAAAACTGTTCCCCAAAAGCACTTTACCGTGCCTCCCGACGTCCCCACCGCCATAGTCCTCCAAGCCCAACCTGACGCGGCCTGCGATTTACATGACGCCGGCGTCAACGACCCAGCCCAGACTATGAAACTGTATGGAAACGTGGAGGGCTATGTGCGGTTTCACTTCACGCCGAATCAGGATACCCAGGACGCCTACCTGCAACTCGACTGCACGGCCGCGGGTGTGGCCACAACCTACCCGGTTCATTTGCACGTCGCTGCATCTCCTACGGACGACATGCCGGCGCCGCAGCGTAACATTCCAGCACCCGCGGGCTCGACCATTCGGCCTGCGCTGACCGAAGACACAGCGCAGCTTCTCTCCGACGAAGAGCTCCTTGCCCAGAAGTACCCGATGCGGCCAAACGCGGCCGAGTCCCCCAAGTCCTATGCCCAGTGGCTCAATTCAGTTTCCCATCCCATGACGATTGTCCCGCTGCATGCCGTCAGCCGTTCCGATATTTCGCACGGCTCTCACTCGCCGCAAGGCACCGGCGTCACAGAAGGCGTGTCCTCCGGCACAAACGACCATTGGAGCGGTTTTGTGGCTGAGGGATGGAAGAACAGCTTAAGGGCAGTCGAGGGTAGCTGGACGGTACCCTTTATATTAGGGACCAGCAGTCCGGACTGCTACTCGTCTATCTGGACGGGCCTCGACGGTTGGGTCGGCCTCGACGGCCTTGCTTCCAATAATGTGGTGCAGGCAGGCACCGAACAGGATGCCGCAATCATGACCAAAACCGGAATATTAACCCAATACTACATCTGGACGGAAGTTTGGCCGCAGGAGCCCACGGCCAAGCAAATTGCGAGCGCTTTCCCGGGCGACATCATTTCGGTCTACCTCTACGTCGGCGATTCCAGCGGCGAAATCGACCCGACTGGCAATTATGTGTGGTTTACCATTGAAAACGAGACGGAAGGGCAGCTGTACTATAGCCATACGAAGCTGGGAACTAGCTTCGGCTTCACGGGCGTGAGCGCCGAGTGGATCGTGGAAAGACCGATTGTAGGCGGCTATTTTCTTGAACTCCCCGACTACAGCTTTGTGGAGCTGGACGGCGCCTATGTCCTGAAAAATACCACGTGGACCACCTACAGCAAGGCGGCTACCGTGCAACTTACCATGCGCGGAAACTATGATGCGCCCTGGTATGACAACAATGTGCTCTCAACCGTCACAACAGACGCCTACGACGATACCGAAATGATTTTCTACTGGAAGGGCTTCCACTAAGTCCTGGCTTGATCGCCGCGAGGCCCAACTGGTGCAAGGCCAGCGGCACAACTCGGTGCTCCGTTGGTCTTGCCCCTCCCCTCAGGAGGGAGCAATTTTCGTTGCGCGTAATTTCACTTAACAAAACTATAAAATGGCGTGTCCTTGTGCTTGGTAGTATTGCGACTCGTCATTGCCGCGCCAGCACTCTTGCCGGGTTTTGCTTTGTAGATGCGGGTTTCCTCGCTGGCCTTCAACTCAACCTCTGTAGAATCAACACTTCCAAAAGTGTATCAAAACAAACGACGTTAACTCTCTTTAGAATGAACACTTGTGAGAAAAGTAGGGGGGGAGGGACCCCATCATCGTTAACTAGGTGTAGAGCAAGCTCGGCAAAACAGACAGCCGCCACGCAACTACTCGCGTTAGAATCGCTTCGTTCCAAAAGAACCCATGCCTGGACACTCGGATCGAAACATTCTTGCTCCTCAGAAGTATTTCCGGCAAGAAGCAACCGCTGACCGCGTCTCTAATTGTGGGGTCGCTCCAATTTCAAAACGAGGTCTCCTATGACGACCCTCTGGCAAGACCTCCGCTATGGCCTTCGCGTCCTCGCGAAATCCCCAGCCTTCACGATCATCGCCGTCCTGACCCTCGCGCTCGGCATGGGTGCTAATACGGCCATCTTTGCGGTCGTCTACGGTGTCCTCCTTCGCCCGCTTCCGTTCCCACAACCGGAGCGCGTCCTCGCGCTCGCCGAATCCTACAAAGACCTGACCGATGAGATGGGCCTCACCGCCAGGCAACTGAAGAGTTTGCGGGGCTACAGCGACCTCTTCGAGCACATCGCCGGCTACACCTCCGTAGGCTACAACCTCGCTTCCGGAAATGGCGCCGAGCACCTCCGTGGCATGCCGGTTTCCGCAGGTTATTTTAGCGTCCTGGGCGTCCAGCCATTCCTCGGACGCGATTTCGCTCCGGAGGAGGACCGCGGAGACGGCCAGCGAGTCGCCATCATTACGTACAATCTCTGGAAGCGCCGCTTTGGCGCTGATCCCGCGCAGATCGGCCAGAAAATCCTCCTGAACGGCGAACCCTTCACGCTCATCGGCGTGATGCCCAAAGGTTTCTCCCACATCCCCGCAGCTGGCGAAGGAGCGCTGCCCGATAGCGGCGCTCCGGACGTCTGGACGCCTCTCGCCCTCGTCGCAAAAACCGCCGGCAGCGGCGAAAACATCAGTGCCCTCGCTCGCCTCAAGCCTGGCGTCACGCCCGCTCAGCTTCAGGCTCAAATGAATATCGTCACGGAAGACTTTCGCCGCCTGTATCCGGAAGACGTCGGCCGCGAACTCAGAATCAGCTTTCTGCCCTATCAAAAAATGATCAGCGCTGACGTGCGTCCCTATCTTTTGGTCTTGCTTGGGGCCATCGGCTTTGTTTTGCTGATTGCCTGCGCCAATGTCGCCAACCTGTTCCTTGCTCGCGGAGGCTTGCGCGGCCGCGAAATCGCGGTGCGCATTGCCGTGGGCGCCTCGCGCTGGCGGCTCTTCCAACAATTAATTACGGAGAGCATGCTCATCGCGGTCGCCGGCGGCGTTCTCGGCCTTCTGGTCGCCTATCTTGGACTCGGTTCGCTGCCCTCACTCGCCCCCATTGATCTTCCACGCGCTTCTGAAGTCCATCTGGATGCCTGGGTTTTCGCCTTCACGTTTTTCGTTTCGCTTTTCACGGGACTCCTCTTCGGCCTCGCTCCCGCCCTCGAGGCCAGCCGCACCGGCATTAACGAAGCCCTCAAAGAAGGCGCCGGCCGTGCCAGCGCCTCCGCTGGACGTTCGCGGCTGCGCCGGGTGCTCATTGTCGGTGAATTCGCGGTCTCGCTTGTGCTGCTCGTCGGCGCTGGCCTGATGATTGCCACCTTCTCAAAGCTTCTTCACACCGACCCTGGTTTCAATCCGCACCGCATTCTTTCCGCGCAGTTCTGGCTGATCGGCTCGAAGTACGATTCCGCGGCCCAGATCGAAAGTTTTAATCGCGCCGTCGTCCAGCGCCTCGAAGCTATTCCCGGTGTGGAGGCCGCAGCCATCGTTGCCGCGGGACTGCCTCTCGAGCGCGGCGGAAACTCCGCCGTCAAAATGCCGGGCACCGCCAAATATGAAAGCGTGGACTACCGCGAGATCACTCCCGGCTTCTTCCGCGCCATGGGCATTCCCCTGCGCCAGGGCCGCGTATTCTCCGATGCGGATTCCGAAACCTCCGCCAAAGTGTTCATCGTCAACCAGGCTTTCGTGAACGCGCATTTTCCAAATCGCAACCCGATCGGTGAATCTGTTTTCCTCGGCAAACAGTCCGGCGCAATCGTTGGTGTGGTCAGTGACGTAAAGTCTTTCGTGGATCAGCCCGCTCCTCCCACGGTTTTTGTTCCCGCGGCGCAAGCCTCTTACGATACCTCCAGGCTCTTCGAGGGCTGGTTTCCGCGAAGCGTAATCGTCCGCGCCAATGTGGATCCCCTGAGCCTCAGCCGTGCCCTGCGCGACTCCATCGCTGCAGTTGATCCCGTTGTGCCAACAGGCTCCATGCGCTCGATGGATCAAGTCCTCTCCCGCTCGTTGGCTCTCCGCGGTTTCATGATGTTTCTGCTGAGCCTTTTCGCGGCCCTGGCTTTGACGCTTGCCAGCGTGGGAATTTATGGTGTTATCTCCTATGCCGTCGCGCAACGCACGCGCGAAATTGGAGTGCGCATGGCCCTTGGTGCATCTCCCGGCGGCGTCCTGCGTCTCATCCTCGGCGAAGGATTAAAACTTGTATTCGCTGGTGTTGTCCTGGGAATTGCTTCTGCATGGGCTCTCACCAGACTTTTATCCACTATGCTCTACGGCGTAACGGCTGATGATCCCCTGATTTTTTCCGGCGTGGTCGTGCTTCTTGTAATGGTTTCGCTCGTGGCGTGCTACGTTCCCGCTCGCCGCGCGATGCGTGTGGATCCCATCGTCGCGCTTCGTTACGAGTGAATCCTCGAGCGCGGGGGAATAAAGACACGGTCCTTTATTTCTTTTCAGGTTTTTCGGTCTGTTTTTCCGCGGATTTTTCCGTGGTTTTCTCCGTCGCTTTTTCACCGGCCTTCTCGGCTGGCTTTGCGCCTTGGCCGCCCTTGCCTTCCGTCGGTTTTTCCGGCGCCTTCTTGTCCAGATACTGGACAATCAGCGAAATTCTCCGGTTCGCTGGATCCATTGGATCAGCCGGCTTGCGCAGCCTCTGATCAGCAAACCCGCGCACCTGTGTGACCTGGTCCTCGCGAATTCCGTTCTGCTGCATCAGCCGCCGCGCAGCATTCGCACGGTCGGTGGATAGCTCCCAGTTCGTGTAGTTGCTGCTTTGCGAATACGCCTTCGAGTCCGTATGCCCTTCGATCGCCAGTTTGTTGGGAAGTTGACCCAACTCCTGCGCAAGCAGGATGAGCAGGGCTCCCCCGTCCTCGCTTATCTTCGGGCTTCCGCTGTCGAAAAATGTTCCCGTCGCCGATTCCGTCAGTTCGATCCGCAAACCTTCGTTCGTCACGGTCATATCAATTTGATTCTTTAGCTTGTCGAATTTCGGCACTTCCTTGATGGCCTTCTGGAGTTGTTCCTTCAGTTCCTCCATGTTGTCCTTGGACACGACGAAATTTTCCGCAGCGCCTCGCTGATCGCTTCCAACTTGCTTCGCTGTTCCCGTCGGATCCTTGAAGTATCCGCCAACCGCGTCCTGAATCTGCTTGCTGCTGTTCAGCAGCCACAGCACGATGAACAGCGCCATCATCGCCGTCACAAAGTCGGCGTATGCCACCTTCCACGCCCCGCCGTGATGTCCGGCGTGGCCGGCCTTTTTCTTGATGATGATTGGCGGCGGTCCAGCCATTCGATTCTCCTTTGCTGGCAATTCCTAGTGGTCCTTAGTGAGTTGCTTCCGCGGCTGCGCCGCCGCCCTTGATGCCCTTTTCCATTTCTTGGAACGTCGGCCGCACATGGCCGGGGATAGCTCTCCGACCGAATTCCACGGCCACGCTCGGCGGTGTTCCTTTCATGAAGGACACAATCACCACGCGCAGGACGTGGTAGTACGCGTGTTCCTCGTCCGCGCCCTTGGCCATGTTGGCCGCCACCGGCCCGATGAATCCATAGCAGAGCAAGATTCCCAAAAACGTTCCGACCAGCGCTGCAGCGACCTTGTGCCCAATTTCTTCGGGTGGACCACCGAGCGCCCCCATCGTGATGACCACTCCTAAAACCGCCGCGACAATTCCCAAGCCGGGCAGCGCATCCGCCATCGTGGAAAGCGAAGCAATCGGCAACGCCGTTTCGTGGTGATGAACGTCCATGTCCAATTCCATCATCTGGTCCACGTCAAACGGCTCGACGCCTCCGCCCGCGGCCATGCGGATGGTGTCGCACACAAAATGCAACGCGTGATGGTCCTTCAGAAATTTCGGATACTTGGACAAGACCGGACTTTTGTCGGGAGCGTCGCTGTCCGTCTCGAGCGCCATCAGCCCCTCTTTGCGAGCGCGGCTGAACAGTTCGTAGAGCATCTTCAGCGTCTCGAGGTATTTGTCCTTATTGAATGTTCCGCCGCCGAAAACGCTGGCGATCCCGCCGACGAGTGCTTTCAAAATATGCAACGGATTGGCAATGAGTACTGTTCCCGCTGCGGCCCCCCCGATGATCACAAGTTCCGCCGGCTGGATCAGCACTTTCAGGTTGCCGTGTTCCATCAAGTAGCCCGCCAAAATCGCTCCGATCACCACCACAATCCCGATGATTACGAACATAGAGAGTCAGACCTCAAGAACCTTTTCTCTTTAATCGTTCCACACGGTCATTCGATTGCGGCCCGATGAAATGCTTTCGCGGAGCGCCCCTTCGGCTCGCCGCATAATTTCTTCCACGGTGTCTTTGGCTTTTGTCTTCGGTGGCGCCCATGGAAATCGTCAACGGCACGGAATCGCCCCACCAGGAGATTTTTGCGCCGGTGATCATTTTGCTGAGCCGCTCGCCGACGCTGATTACTTCCTCCCGGTTACACTCCGTCATGATGGCCAGGAACTCATTGTCCTGCCACCGCCCCAGATAATCGGTGGGCCGCAGGCTGTTCTCGAGAGTCAGCCCGGCAGTGCGCAAAACCGCCGCAATGGCTCCAGCGCCATAGCGTGCTTTCATTTCCGCGAGGTGATCAAACGCAATGCAGGCAATGCAGAAGGGAACGGGTTGCTCTTCATGAATTGCCAGGCATTCCCGCAACCGCGATTGAATCATTTTGTGATTGAGCAGACCGCTCGCCGCATCCAGGCAGCCGTATTCCGCCAGTTTGTCGTGCCGCCGGTCCCACTCGGCCATCGGGATCATTTCATCGAGACATTCCACAACGCCGATGGTGCTGCCTTTTGTATCCTTCATTGGGATAGCCCGCAGCCGCACCGGCACCAGATGGCCGGACTTGTGCCGGAAGGAAACCTGAGACTCCACCGCTTTCCCGTCTTTCAACACGGCTTCCAGCGCCGCCGACGCCGCCGTAGTTTGCTGGTGGTTTCCTTCCATATCTCCCAGGAAGTCTTCGCGGCAGGCATGACCTACAACGTCTTGCCGCAAATGCCCCGTAATCCGCTCGGCGCCGTAATTCCAGAACAAAATCCTGCCATCGCGCCCGACCAGATACACACCTGTCGGCAGCTCTTCCAGGATGCTGCGGAGGATCTCTGGATCGTCAAACCTTGCCATCGCGTATTTGCCGCCGCATCACGGACAAATTCAAAGGCAACTTTGGTTCCACAAGGATCGCTTTTCTGTCGCTCCGTTTTTCGCGCAAGTCCCTGCGTTTTTGCGGATCTCGCCGCTTCTGTCCAAGGAAAGGATGCGAATGTGGGAACCGCGGGGAGCCGCTGTTCCGATTTGGAATTTCTCTCGTTCCCGCTTCCGTGCTGGCGCAGGCGTCTACTCCGGCGCGCCAAGAGACGTTTTTCTACACTGTTTTGCAGTGGTGTTTAGCTCACTGGCTGGGCCTGACTCGCGAAAACAGCCTCTGCAAGGTTCCGCCAATCTTCCAGATGCGGTGTAGCGCCGGTCTCATCAAAAAGTTCCAGATCGAATGCGGGCGGCTCGGAACCTCTGGCGAGGGCTTCGCGTTCCAACGCAAGCAAGTTCGCTGCATACACAATAAAAAGAATATCGAGTCCTTTGGGTGGAATGCGGCGCGGGTGATGATGATGAGCGATGGCCTCCACGATCGAGGTGGGGAAGCCCCACATGCCGAGCAGGTAGGCGCCAATTTCGGCGTGAGAAATCTGCATGAGGCTCTCCTCCACCTGATAAAGTGGCTTTTGTTCCCCCTCAGCCTCGGAGAGTGCGCGCGAGGTGCGCCGGCAAACGTTCGGCGATCACGAGCTTGCCGATATCGTGAAGAAGTGCGGCAAGGGTGCAAGCCGAAATCCATGGGGTATTTCGGGTCATGCCGGAGCCGATGCGTGCGGTGAGCTGCGCGTGGCGGTGAAGGTCTTCGATGTACTCCCTGGAGATGTGTTCGTTGGCAGTGAACGCGCGAAACACGGCGACGCTGAGCACGAGATCCTGAAGTACGCTGACTCCGAGGCGAGTGACCGCGGATTTCACGTCGGTGGTTCGATACAACGTAAGGGCCGTCCGGGAATTGTAGGAGACCATCCCGCAGAATTCGTACGATATTTTCCGGGCGAAGGAGACGATGCGAGAAGACGTCTTTGAGAAAATCCGTGGGGACGGCGACTTCTTTGTGCAGCCGGTCGTCATAGGCTTTCGAAAAAACGATGTTGCCCTGTAGATCTCGGAAGACGATGAGGTGAAGTCCCAGGCCATCCATCTGGCCATTCTGAAACTCCTTACCGATATCCTTGTGGGCTGGATCGGTCATGAATTCGTATGCAACGTCCCAGTTGGCGTAATCGTTGGTGGTGACGCCGCGGCTGCGATATTGATCGTGAAGGGAATCGGAAGCATTGGAAACGTCCTCCTGCATCTGTTCGTTTTCGAGCTGGAGAAAATTCGCGAGCAATAGTTGCCGCGAGAAGAAGTACATGACGGAAATACCGGCGGCCATGGTGGTGGCGAAGATCAGGAGCATTCTGGGGCGAAGTTTCACGCAATCACCCGAAGGGCAATGAGGACGGCGCGGTAGTCAGGGTGTCCACAAATTATGAGGATACGTTTCGAATTGAAACTTCGTGCTTGTTCGGCACAATTCGTGGAGGCTAGCCCCCGAGAGGCTGCCCGCAATCCCCGCAGCGCTGACCGTTTTGCTTGCACCTGCGAGCTGCCACAACCAGAGGCCAGTTCTTTTCGTGCGCCCAGGTCTTTGATAATCCGGCAGATGGCGGGATTGGCGGCTTGAACGCCACGCGCGAATCAGGGCAGTTCCGAAAATTAGTTCGCTCTAATAGTTCTGTGGCGATCCTGGCAGCCCTCTTGCACAGCATCTATCGGTTCTCTATGTGCATGCCAAGAGCCACAGGAGAGAGAGGGTAGAGAATTGAGTTCGCCGAACATCCGTTCGCTGGCGCTAGCCAACCAGAGACGAAGCCAGCGCATACTTCTCTCCCTGCGCGTAGGTGTGTCGGGTAAACGCACAAACGGAAGAACGTTCAATGAAGAAACTTCCACGCTGGTAGTGAACGCGCATGGTTGCTTGATTTTATTGAAGGAGCCAGTCGATGCAGGACAGGATCTGACTTTGACGCATTCGCGGACCGCCGAAGCGGTTTCCTGCACCGTGAAAAGTGTGGGTGCGAGTTCCAGCGGAGGCGTCGAAGTCGGAATTGAATTCAACGGAGCCAATCCAAAGTTTTGGCGCGTGTCGTTTCCGCCCGAGGATTGGACGCCGCAAAGCCCGGATGCCAAGCCTGTCGTTTTTGTGGCGCCGCCGCCGAAGAAGGTAGTGAAGCCGAAGGCGCCTGGGACTTGAGGCGGCCCTTCCCAAACAGCATGTGCATCGAACAGCCAGAACGATCTCCCTGGCAATCGGCCTTACCATAAACGCAAGCATGAGTAGTAGCCAGCATTAAGCATGAACAACGCAGCGGACCTGGACGCAGTGACGCGCGCCCGTTTCAGATCGACAGTATATCTTGACAGTTTATCTGTCTATCTGGCATACTCCACACATGCCCTCGCCTAAACAGATGGAATCTATCGCCGAGCTCACGCTTGTCTTCGGTTCCCTCATCAGACGCATCCGGGCCGCAGCGCCATCGGAATTGAGTGACCTATCATGGACGCAAAAGTCCGTCATCGTTCGTCTTGATAAGGACGGCCCCGCTAGCGCCGCAGATCTTGCGCGCGCCGAAGGGGTAAAGTCGCAGTCGATGGGAACCGCGATAGCAATGCTTGAGAAGATGGGACTCGTTGAGCGAAAGGCGCATCCCACCGACGGCCGCCAGATGAGCGTGGTCCTGACAGCCAAAGGCAAAACGATCCGCAAGAACACACGAGAGGCCAAGCACACCTGGCTCGCACAAGCCGTAGAGAGCCTCGACAAGAAAGATCAGGAAACGCTATTCGCGGCGGGCGAAGTCATAAAGAAGCTTGTCGATCTATGACAGGCTCATTTTCTTATGCATGGCGTGCGCTAAGACATCGAAATTTCCGGCTCTTCTTCGCGGGCCAGGGAGTTTCGCTCATTGGCACGTGGATGACGCGGATGGCCACAAGTTGGTTGGTCTATCGGCTAACCGACTCTGCCCTTCTTCTCGGTGTCGTAGGCTTCGCAAGCCAGATTGTTCCTTTTTTTCTTCAACCGCTGGCCGGAGCATGGGTTGAAAGAATGGACCGCCGCAAGCTCCTGATTTGGACGCAGGTCGCAGCGGCCATTCAATCTTTTGTACTCGCGGCCCTTACCCTCGGCCACGTGATCACCATCGGTGAAGTTGTCGCGCTCAGCGCCGTGCAGGGGCTGATTAACGCGTTTGACGCGCCGGGCCGCCACTCATTTTTTGTGCAGATGATCGAGGATCGCAATGATCTTGGAAATGCCATTGCCCTGAACTCAACCATGGTCAATGGCGCGCGTCTGGCTGGGCCTGCTCTTGCCGGGATCACGATCGGGCTTGTAGGGGAAGGCGGATGTTTTCTGATCGACGGCATAAGCTTTGTGGCCGTCATCGCCTCGCTTCTCATGATGCGGATCAAACCCGCGCAAGCAACACGCACGGCACAGAACCTCTTCAAGCAAATGCGCGAAGGCTGGGATTATGTCCGCAGATTCTCGCCGATCCGAACGATTCTTGTGTTGTTCTCCATCGTTGCGCTCATGGGTTACCCCTACATGGTCCTGCTTCCCATCTTTGTCGGCCAGGTTTTTCATGGCGGACCCTACACGCTGGGATGGCTGACGGCCGCTTCTGGACTGGGGGCACTCGTATCAGCGCTTTCACTCGCATTGAGGAAATCCGTTGTGGGCTTAACGCGCGCGATCCAGATGAGTTCGGCCATCCTTGGGCTTGCGTTGATTCTGTTCGGTATTTCGCATCAGCTCGCACTATCCATCGTGCTCATGGGGTTTGCAGGTTTTGGCATGATGCAGACCGCTTCCGCGAGCAACACCATTATCCAAACGCTTGTACCTGAAGATAAGCGCGCCCGAGCCATCAGCTATTACGCCATGGCATATTTCGGGTCGGCTCCGATTGGCAGCCTGCTGGCAGGCATTCTCGCTCAGAAAATCGGCGCTGCCGGCACGATTATCATCACCGGTGCATTCTGCGTTCTGGGGTCGCTGTGGTTCTCGCTGCAAATGCCTAAAGTCAGGGCTGTCATGCGTCCGATTTATCTCGAAATGGGCCTTCAGTCCGAATGATTCCAATAGGGAGCAGTGAAATGAAACTTGAATCGCATAAGACCGCCCTGCTGACCCTTGACCTTCAGACGGGGATATTGGCGACGGGCGCTGGCTATGAGGGCGTCATTGCGAACGCATCCAGAATCGTAGAGTTTGCGCGGAAGAAAAACTATCGGGTTATTCACGTCGGATTGGGCTTTTCTGAGGGGCATCCGGAGATCTCTGATCTGGAGACCCCATTTCTTAAGGCCAAACGAAATAATCTGTTCGTCAAAGGAAGCCCTTCGGCCGAATTTCACCGCGCCATCATGCAGCCGGGTGATCTGGTCATCTATAAACAACGTATCAGCGCATTTTCTGAAAATCACTTGAACCTGACGCTGCGTACACAGGGCATTGAAAATCTGGTTCTTTTTGGTATTGCCACCAGCGGCATCGTCCTTGCGACTGTCACGCGGGGATTCGACCTGGATTTCAAACTCACCATAATTCACGACGCCTGTTTTGATCCAGATACCGAAGTTCATACCGTCCTTACGGAAAAAATATTTCCAAAACGCGGAGCGGTCGTCGCAACGGAAGCGTTTATTTCCGAACAGCAATAATCCACTTGGAAGGAGCTCAACATGAACTGGACAAGCTATATTTCCTATTTTTTCGGGGGCGCTTTCCTCGCCAACGCGATTCCACACGTTATCAGCGGAATGATGGGGCGTGCTTTTCAAAGCCCTTTTGCAAAGCCACACGGTGAGGGGCTTTCGTCATCTACCGTTAATGTCGTCTGGGGATTTTTTAATGTGGCGCTATCTTATATGCTGATTTTCCACGTGGGGGCTTTCGACCTACATTCCATACCGGACGCTGCTTTTGCCGGGTTGGGCGCCTTCTTAATCGCCCTGTTCTCAGCGCGCCATTTTGGAAAGTTCCATGGCGGCAATGCTCCGGTTTCCTGAGAGGCCTGTAAAAATCAAGACGAGGCTCAAACTGTAAACGCAGAAAGCGATGAAAGACGGCTCACCTGGGGAATACTTGACGGCGCTTGGTGAGAGCAGTGTTGACATTCCGTTGGGCTGGACAGAGTTAGATAGGAAGAGCATTTTCCCTTTAAGAGGGACGAAGCCAGTTCTCCCGTTGTAGCCCTCGCACCTGAGCAAACTCCCTTGTGTTGTCGCTAACCAGGGTATAACCAAGCGTAAGAGCATGAGCAGCGATGAGCAGGTCGTTGCCGCCGATCGGTTTGCCGACCCGCTCAAGCTGTGCTCGAACCCGGCCGTACGTAACATCTGCGGGCGAATCGAAAGGAAGAACCTGCAGAGCCCCCAGCACCACTTCGAGTTGTGTCGTGAGCCGCTGCGACCCCTTCTTCTCTGCACCATAGCGGAGCTCTGAGGCCACAATGATGCTGGTGCAAACTTTTGTTTCACCCACCTTCCTGATGCGCTGCGCAACAGTGCCCTGTGGATTGCGAACCAGATCCGAGACCACGTTGGTATCAAGCAGATATCCCGTCATAGATCGACCCGATCAGGAGGCTCATCCAGAATCGGTGCGAAATTCTCATCGAGCCGGCTCAGGGTGGCAAGAACGGACAACAGGGACTTGGGCGGTGCAGGTTCGATGATCAGCCGGTCTCCCTCCTTGCGCATGACGGCGTCCTCACCGGGGAATTCAAACTCCCGAGGAATCCGCACAGCCCGGTTTCGCCCATTCTTAAAGACCTTCACGTGTCTTTCGGCTGTGCCTAGTCGTCTTGGCATATGTCACAGCCTATGCCAATTCTAGGTCTGTGTCAATGGCGCACCGTTCTCGCCGTTCTCGCACCGTGCCCACTCGAAGACCAGCACCGACGATTGCCCGCAGGCTATAAGGCGGCCTTTGGTCCCAATAACGCAAGTGTCGATGACGGTTACCCCTCAAATCTGTGAACGCTGGTTTTGGAGGGAGGACTTCCACAATCCAATATGCCGGGAATGAACGTTTATGTTCTTTCCGTCAACGTACATCTAATAAGGTTCACGGCAACGCCTGGCCGGCCGTGCGACACGAGTCCACCGGGCTTACATAAAGACGGGGAAAACTACATCGCCACGCATCTAGTGGGCCGCTGGGGCGCTCAGGGTGGCAAAGTCATCATAACTGACTAATGACGAGCGGGAAATGGATCGCTTCACGATGCGCGAATCGGGTGAGTGTTACGTCTTCGACGATAATCGCATCTGGCATATGTTGACGCCAGTGGCCGTACTGGAAGGCAATCAGTACGCCTACCGTGACACACTGGCATTCGATTTGCTGCCAGAGGGCTGGGAGCCCGTGAAGTGATCGGAGACGGAGGGACTCGAATCCAGGCACAGGTGTTAGCCCGTACAATGGTCTAGCAAATTCAGCTTGTCCTCTCCTGGCATCCGTAATGCGTCAATCCAAGCACTGCAGACCAGAACCTAAGACAGGTTTCCCGCTACCCTAATGCATCAAGGTGGCCGGTCATTCTCTGTGTCCCCAACGATTCGCTTTCACTGCTTTGCCGCCCCCGCGGTCCGGCCTGCGGGTGGCGACTTGTGGCCAGCCAGAGGCTGGGGCACTGCAACTCCGGCGAGCGTTGGGCTGGATGAACAGATTCTCAATGCTCTGGGCAAAGACCTTGCCGAGGGAAAGTTTCTGCTGATGGACAGCTTTGTGGTTTTCCGTTGCGTTGCTGGTCATCGATCTGATCGATTTGAAGCGAAAAGGCTTGGCGTGGCGCTTGTACCTCGAACAAGAAATCGTTGACGAGATAGCATCTGGAAGAAAGTGTTGCGGGAAATATCGAAAGGCTTCGCGACCTACCCACCGTCCAAAAAAGAAATCGAAGAGAAACGGAAAGAACGTGAAGAACGTGAAGAACACCCGCCCAAGCCCGCGATGCAGTAGCACGCGTAACAGTGCGGCACCGGAAACCTTGGAACGAATAACTCTGCGGGCTTCGCCGCTAATCGACTCGGCCGAGATATTTGTCCAGCCACGCGAGGACATTTTGAATAAGCTCGGCGCGGCGCTCGGTGACATCGTGCGGAGTGTCAAATTCCACGTGGCGTTTGTCGGCTGGTGGAGTGCCGAGCATTTTGAATAAAGGATCCTGAGCCGTGTCCACGGAGAAGACATAATCAAAACGGCCATTCACCATCATCACCGGTTTCTTGAGGCGCGGGGCGAAATCGGCCTGATCGCCACCGCTGGGCGGCGTGTAAAGGAAGTAGCCGCCGTCGAGGAATACCACCGCTTTTAGCCGATCTTGCGCAAGCGCTGCAAAAATTACTCCTTCGGCCGAGCCCATGCTGACGCCCAAATAAGCGAGTTTGTTCTTGTCAATGTCGGTCCGGGTTACCAGATAATCGATCGAACGGGCGAGATCTTTATAACGCTCGGTCATGTATTCCAAATTCTGGGAAGTTCCTGGGAGGACGACCTTCACGCGCCGTTCGTAAGTACCCTGGTAGATCGGGTACAGCACGGCGCGGCCGCTCTGGACGATATAGTCGAAAAACTTCATGTCTCCCAGCGTCTGACTGTTCGCCAAGTCCAGAACTCTAGCGCTGGGAAAGAAAACCACAGTTTGAAAAGGCGGCGAGACTTTTTTCGGCAGGAAAAGATACGCCGCCATTCGTTCGTTGTTGTAGGCGGCATCGAAGGTAATTTTTTCTTCGCGCCAGTCCGCGGTATCTTGCACCACGCCTTCCACTTTGGCGTTCAAGGGCGTCTTGTCGTACGCGTAGAGTGTTTCGTAGGCGCGAAAAACGTCGTCGGTTGCGGGCTTAAACTTGGAGAAGTCGCGCTCGAAGGTCTTGATGGGAGTCGTCAAATTCTCAGGTACTGGCGTTATGTTCCGGACGCACCGGACACCATTTGTGGGCGAGCGATCCCAGGCGGAGAGCGCCTCCGGGTTGTAGTAAAGATAAGTCGGAGACTTCCAGGTTCCGCCGAGAATGAAATAAGTGCCTGTCGTGGTGGCGTTTTGGACCCACTCGCGCACGTTCCCGGCCATGTCGTAAGTGCCGAACGGTCCCAACCCTTTAAAGGTGCCAACCGGCGCCAGACCGGATTGGGAAATGTTGCTTTCTTTGACGACGTAGCCAGCCACATCGCTCGGAGCTGCAACATACCACTGAACAAACGTGGGCAAGCTCTTGCCCGCGAACGTCGCGTAGGCAGAGGCCTCGTACCAGCTAACTCCCGCCACTGGATAGTCTCCCCGTCCCTCCGGATAATGACCGCCGGCCCAGGTTGAAGGACCGGTGCGTTCGGTAGTGTCTCGGAACTGGGACTTGGCGTCTTGCCACGTCAGCTCGCGACCGTCGCGCAAAAACTGTTTTGGCCAGTACTCCTGTTTTTCGTATCCACCCTTGTCGACGAATTCCTGATACTGGCGATTGGTTATCTCCAAGCGATCGATGTAATAAGGCGGGACGTTATAGGGACCGACCCAACCAACGAACGCGATCATATCTGTCCACGAGCCTCCACCGACCCAAGACATTCCTTGCGGAGCCGCCACTGTTGAGTCCAGAGCGAACTGCATATTCTTCTCGGTCGGTGGAGCAGCGACAGATTCGCCAAGACCCGCTTTCGAGACTTTCCAGCGGAAGTAGCCGGTTGGAATCTGAACGCTGGTGAGTGGCGTTTCGCCCAAGCGATACCAGGCACCATCCGGAGATAGATAATCCTGGATCTCAACCGTCGCGCTTGCGGGCGAGGACGTGACTGAGACGTGCCTGGTGTTCTGTTCGGCAAGGCGGGCGAGCTGCGGGTCGTCGGGCAAGTATTGCTCTGCTTTCTTCAGTAACAGAAATGCCGCGAGGGATTTGTCTTCTGATTTGAGTTTGGTGATCGCCGGAATGGCTTCCTCGCGCGCCCAATGACGCCGCTCAGAGCGCTGATAGAGCCACATCACCGAACCCGCGAGAAGCAGCAGCAACACGATGGCGGTGAGGAGAATTCTCGGCGAGAACCTTGATGCAGGGTCCGCGGGCGGGAGTGAGGGAGCGCTCAGTTGCAGCAACACGTCGGAAAGATCGTGAGAGATTTCAGAGGCACTCTGGTAGCGCTTGGACAGATCCTTTTCGAGTGCGTGCGAGATGATCTGACCCGCGCCCTCGGGAGTCTCTGGGCGAATATCCCGCACCGACTTGGGATCCTCCGTGCTGACCGCACGGAGAATCGCGAGCGCACTCGCTCCCTGAAACGGAGGTTTACCGGCGAACGCTTCGTAAAGCACCACGCCAAAACTCCAGAGATCGGTGCGACTGTCGACAAGATTGCCCGCGGCCTGCTCGGGAGACATGTAGAGCGCGGTGCCAACCGGGCCACGGGTGTCGTCTAAGGACCGAGTAACTTCGGGAGTGCCGACCGGTTCAAGAAGCTTCGCTAATCCGAAATCCAGAACCTTGGCGTGGCCCTTGGGCGTGACCATGATGTTAGATGGCTTCAGGTCACGATGCACGACTCCTTGCTCATGCGCTTCTTCAAGTGCGCCCGCTACCTGAACGCCAAGGGACAAGATTTCTTTCGCGGGAAGCTGTTGCGATCGCATTTTTTGCGAGAGGGTCTGGCCGGGCACGCACTCCATCACGAGGTAGTCCATGCCGTCCTGCTCGCCCACATCGAAAACGGCGGCGATGTTTGGATGGCTGAGCCTTGCTAAGGCGAGGGCTTCTTTGCGGAAACGGCTTTTCGCGGGTTCGTCGGAAAGGAGGCCGGGCGGGAGGACCTTGATGGCGACATCGCGTTGCAATCGCTCGTCACGCGCGCGGTAGACTAAACCCATTCCCCCCTGACCAAGAAGGGCAACGATGGTATAGGGGCCTAACTGCGTACCTTGCGGTAATCGCATGAACGCCGAAAGTATAACCCGAAACTGTTTTGGGGTGAGTGGTCGGCGATAGCTTGGTTGATAGAAGCGGCGGACATCTTTTGATACTACAACGTACCGGATGTCACTTCTTATCGTCCCCTCATGGTACCCAGATTTGGCCGGGTTACTGACCGGCTTTTCGACCGCAATCGTCAATCAACCTTAGCGCGTTTCTGGCCAACTTCCGATTTGCCGACCATTCACTCTGAACCCATGAGCTGCTCTATTGAGTGGTGTCGAGGACTTCGCGCCGGTACTTCGCAGCTCTGATTGAGTTTTCGGTACAGATTAGTGCCAATCGTAGGATGCACGCGGCGGGATAACGAAAACGGCCTTGTCCCGATTCTTCCTCCACCAATCCTTCCACTTTTGAGAGCTCTCGGCGGCTGGAGGCGCATCTGCGTGTAGAGGCGGATCCTTCGCCATTTCTCCGAGGGCGCTGAGGATAAGACTGGTGCGGCGCTCTGCCCAGGAAAAAGATCCCGCGCAGGCCTTCTGTGGGGCTTCCTTTGGCTGCTTCCATGGTTGGTTCGCGGCAGTGACGGTCACCACGCACGCGTCAAAGTTCTTCTGCGCATCCTGACTCATTCGATTCGAGCTTCCCAAGCCATCGATGAGAACTCCAACGGCGGTCTTGCCCCCCCGCGAACCTGAGCTTCCGGATTGCTTCGAGCGGAAAGTAGTAGCCGGAAAAACCCAGGTTCAACATCTTGATGGACACCTGCGCGTGGCTCGATATCCCGAAGGATTATCAGCAGCAGGCGATTCTGGCGGCACTCGAAGAGCTAATCCGGCAGAGAGATATTGCACTCATTCTTCCACGCATCATTGTGATGAATTTGCCCGCAACAAGGCGCGCGTTATAGAAGATGCCGGCCGCAGTTTGTCAAGCACGTTGAAGCGCGCCAAAGAGGCCGTGGAGAAGTTTGGCGATCCACGCAAGAAGAGCGCCGTCCTGAATCAGCTCAATGACGTGGACTACAGACTTCCCACACTGGGCTCGGCTGCCGTCGATACGGTCGGCCGGATCGAAAGACTTTTCGCCGACACGCCGGTGATTGAGATTTCCGACGCGGTCAAACTTCGGGCGGCGCAGCGAGCCATCGACAAGCGTGCTCCCTTTCACCGACAACGCGACGGGATGGATGATGCGATCCTTATCGAGGTCTACGAAGATGCGGTAGGGGCGAAAGCGAGAGCGGGCAGCCGCTTCGCTTTCGTCACCCACAACACTAAGGACTTCAGCCACCCGAGTGCGAGCAATAAATTCCCACACCCCGACATAGCGACGTTTTTCTCACGGGCAAAGTCGCTCTATTTCATAACTCTGGGCGGGGCGCTACGCCGTGTCAGGCCGGAGGAATTTGCCGACCTGATGATCGAGCAGGAATGGATTGAGGAACCGAGGAGGCTTCCCGAGATTCTCAGCTCCATCGATGAACTGACTAACAAGGTCTGGTACAACAGGCATCAGGTTCGCCGCGAAATGATCGAAGATGGGAAGATAAAACTTGTTGAGAAAGAGACCTTCCCCGTAAAAGATCACGAGCGCCGTCCCATTCAACGCGACATCTGGGAAGGTGCGTTGAAGAGCGCCGTCAAGGTCGAAAAGAAATACGGACTGGAGAATCTCGGCCCCTGGGATGATTTTGAATGGGGAATGATCAAGGGGAAACTCTCCGTTTTGCGGTGGGTGCTTGGAGAAGAGTGGGACAGTTTGTATACGTAAACGGGGCCAGATACCGCTGCGCGAGGCGGTCAGCAGGTTAGGGGCTAGGCCTGGGGTTACGGACCTCAACCAACTTCGTTGACTGAACCCCGCATAAACTGTACAGTTCAAATAATTGAAATGGAAAGTTTATGGCCACCACCACAACCACGGGCAAGAACGGCACAATAGTCGTTTCCGCCCTGCGTGCCCGCGCGAATTTCGGGAAATTGCTGAACCGCGTCGAAGATGAGCGCCGGTCGCTCATCATCGAGAAGCGCGGTACGCCCAGGGCGGTGCTCCTCAGCATCCGCGACTACGTCAAGCTGGCTGCGCCGGAGCCGGAAGTATTAAGGATTATTGGCGAAGAGTCGGAGCGAAACGGAACCAGCAGCCTCACGTCCCGCCAGATCGACCAGATCATCAAGGCAACCAGAGCGCAAAAGAAAAAGCACTAATGCTTCCGCTCCGCCTGGTCATTGATACCAACGTAGTGGTTTCAGGGGCGTTGAAGCCGGAAGGCCTCCAGCGCACTACCCTTCTGCTTGCGATCACCAAGCCCGCGCGATTCTATGTCTCGCCCGGTACTCCTCCCACAGCAGTTGCCGGGTGGTGTGCTTGTGCTGCTGCAGCTCTTCGTGAATGTGTGCGAAGTCGGGCAGCGGGCGCTCGGCTGTTGGCTCACGGCCTTTGCCGGGATCGGCGGGAAACAGCGCCGCTTCCAGCTCTGTCTCGGACATCTCCGGCGGCAACGGCCAATTCAACCCCGCCGCCGTGAACCGCTCCAGATAATCATGCACCGTGCTCTGGCTGATGTTGGCGCTACGGGCTATCTGCCGTTGCCCCAGTTTTAGCTCGAAATACAACCGCAGGACTTCTCGGGTCTTGCGCATGGACGCTCGCTTTCCGGGCACCGTTCACCTCCTCGTCGGAGGTCACGTTACCCGTGCTTTGATGTCCAGCGCCGCCAAACTCTTTTCCACAGACAATTCCTGACCATCCCGATCACCCCTCCGGCAAGTCCCGATCACTGATCGGCTTGCCCCAGGAATGGTGATCGCTTTCGCCCAGGAACACTGATCGGAATCAGCCAGGAATCGTGATCGGAATCACTCAGGAATGCTAATCGGCTTCGCCCGGAATCCGCACCACATGTGTGCCAATCCGCAAGGCGCACTTTTTTAGAGTCGAGCCTTTCCCGAAGGGGAGTGGAGGAGAGTGGAGGCTGCTCACCTTGATATTCTATTGGAAGCGCTCCATCGTCACCTAGAATGTCTACTAAGGGACAGAAAGAGCGCGTCGGGCTGCTACAGGACTGGCCTTTTTCTTCGGTTCCTCTACTTCGCGATTCAGCATAAAGACCTGCCCACAGTCCGAGTGGGCCGTTGCCGGCTGATAACCGAGAAGGCTTTGCGTGAATGGCTGGAGCGAAAGACTGAAGCAACCGGGGAAACGGGAGTCTGAAGAGCCCTGATCGCTCAGCCTGGCAGCCTAACGCGCGAGATTCGATTCCCCGTCGTCAGCCACTATATAGACATGTCCGCTTGTCCGATGTCGGTCGCGCAAACCGGCGGTTGCCCCTCGAACTTGTGGTTTCGGCTGCTCGTCCTTTCAGACCGTAGCTTCCCCTGACGAATCCTGGCCAGACTCCACATGCCGGGATTTCGGAGAATCAAGCTGGCCCCGCCCTCGTTAAAAAGGTTCCCCGCCTGAAAGTGCCCTGCAACGTAGCACTCTATGATTGCCCGAAAAGTTGCCAAATAGTCGGCAAATTGGTTTTTTGAGAGATATGCCCCGAGAGGGGAAAAGTGAAAATAGCCGCGTATTTACTGTGATTTGAATGGTGGGCCCTGGTTGACGATCTTAGAACTCTTCCGCTGGGTCAGATCGTCGCAGGGATTCCACACATTGGAGGGCTCTCGCTGCTCTGATTCTAACGAAGAGCACCGAGCGCCGGTTGTCGACTGTGCTGAGTTGCCCGCCCGATGGACCTCGCTGCCGGAAAGGCGGCCCCCAGCGCCGACTTGCTCCGTTACCCGACAAATAAGGAACTAAGGTCTATTCCGCTGGAAAACAGAGTCAAGTAATAGCAAAATCTCACCATGGAATCCTTGCCAGGCGTTACACAACCAGCTCGCAGAAAACCTTTCAAGGTACCCGGTATTTTCGCTCCGATTTATATTCCACTCTTGTTGCTTGCTGGGGCGTTGTCAATCCCGTGGACTTACATTCAGAAGTCAGAGCAGCGCCGTCAAGAACGAAGGTTCGCAGAACGGATGAAGAAAGTGGGTCGCCTCATGCAGTGGCAAGAGTTCAAGCAGGCGGAAGCCAACGGCACGGGAACTGCCATCGGTGAGTATCTCTCAGCCAAGGGACCATTCAGGTTGTGGTGGACTCCCGATGACATTCTCGGGACGAGTCCGCATAAATGGAAACGGGAACTGCACGTCGCATGGATGGAGCCAGAATTCCTTCCGTTTTTTCAGTGGTGTTACGCACGATACACAAATCCTCAATCTGGTCTGGCTCAACTTGTCCCCGTTCCAAAAGAAGAGCGAAACCAATTGAAAGCAATGCTGACGAGTAGCCGCTTCGTCTCGACTTGTTCTTTTCGCTCAGTCCGCGAGGGTAGGTCTGATTAACGCGGTCCAGACAAGTGGGTTCTGATACGCCATTGGACCGTTGGTCGAGTTGCAAGGACTCGTCTATCTGCGCCCGGATCGCTGCGCTAGAACGAGCCACAGTCCATTCTTGGATGCTACCCCTCCCGCTCCCAAGTGGTTCAGCGCGGCAGAACACTGAACCACACGCAGTGTTCTGGTCGAAACATACCCTTCGCGTTCTGGCGCTCTTCGAGATAAAGGCCCTCCGAGCAATCGACTAGGCCAGAACGGGGCTGCAAAAAGACCGCAGGCGAAAACCCCGATTTGGGCGGGAGCGACCCGGATGTTTGTGCGGTTTTGCCGCCCAAAAGTGCTCACCGGGTCGCTCCCGCCCAAATCGCTTATCGGAGATCGGCAGGACCCTTTCGGAGCCCCAAAAGCAAAAAAGTTCATTTTCCTTGAAATGTTTTTCGAACTTCTTGCCCATTAGTATAAGTAGAGGGGTACTCCTCTAGGCCGCCCCTTTGGCCTTCCTCGTAATTCCTCGTAGGAAGCTCACCTCCCAACGTACAGCATGCCGTCACCACTAGTTGACACGCGAGAAGTGTCGCCAGCCCAGGGGACCACAGTGGGGAAGCAACTCGCTGACGATGATTTGCTCGCATTGCGGGCGATGTTCCTCTTGCTCGACGCATGGGATCGGAACAGCAAGCCCGCGACTCCCGTTGACACGCAGACTGAATCGGCGCAAGGTCACCGGAACGCGTGCGCCGTCCGCGCACGCCAACAGAGGACCAGATGAAACAAGCCGTCTTATACGCGAGGGTGTCGAGCAAAGACCAAGAGCGAGAGGGGTTCTCAATCCCCGCGCAACTGAAATTTCTCCGAGAATACGCGCAAACGCACGAGCTCAATGTCCTGCATGAATTCGTGGATGTGGAGACGGCCAAAACGACTGGCCGAAAACAATTCGGCGAAATGGTGCGCTTTCTGCGCGATCACAAGGCGTGCCGCGTCGTTTTGGTGGAGAAGACCGACCGGCTGTATCGGAACTTCCGCGACTGCGTGACGCTAGAAGACCTCGACGTTGAAATCCATCTTCCCAAAGAGGGGCAGGTCATCAGCAAAGACTCGAAGTCACAAGCCAAACTAGTGCACGGCATTCAGCTTGTGATCGCACGGAACTACATCGAGAATCTCCGGGATGAGGTGCGCAAGGGCATGCGTGAAAAGGCCGCGCAAGGGATCTACCCCAGCCGGCCACCGCTCGGCTACCGGAACAACAAATTGTTGCGGACGATCGAGGTGGCCCCCGACAACGCAGTGATCGCGCAACGCATGTTCGAGCTATACGCTACGGGAATGTACTCGCTGGCCACGTTGCGTCAGTTTCTCAAAGCGGAGTACGGCAAGGTCTTCACGAAGTGGCATTTAGAGAAACTAATGAAGAATCCCTTCTACATTGGCACTTACGAATGGGAAGGCAAGAGCTACGCAGGAACGCATTCTCCCCTTGTGAGCCCTGAGATATTCTCGCGGGTGCGAGCCGTGCTGAGCGACAAAGCGCGGCCTCGCAAACAAAAACACGAGTTCGCTTTTTCCGGTTTGCTCCGCTGTGCCTACGACAACTGTGCGGTGACGGCGGAATTCAAAAAGCAGAAGTACACCTATTACCGCTGCACGGGTTACCGGGGCAAATGCGAGCTGCCCTATTTTCGCGAAGAAGCAATGGCCGAACGTCTCGGCCAGGTCTTGCAGGCGATTCACATACCGGATGACGTTCTGGCGCAGCTTGAAGAGTCCTTGCTTTCAGATAAAACCCACGAGGAAACGCTTAGGAAGGGCCAGACCGAACGAATCGAGCAGCGGCTGGGCCTGCTTCGAAGGCGATTGGAGCAGGCTTATGTAGACCGCCTGGACGGAAAAATCAGCGAAGAATTTTGGGAGGCGAAGTCCGCTGAATGGCAGGAAGAAGAGCAAGCACTTCTCGCGTCACTGCGCGAGCTTGAACGTGCGGAAAACCCAGAGCGAGCGCTCGACCGCGTTCGCATTTTAGAACTCGCGAATAAGGCGCATTCTCTGTACGTTACGCAGACTCCACAGGAAAAAGCGAAATTACTGAGAATGGTGCTTTCGAACTGTGCGGTGGATGCCGTAAGTGTTTATCCCACATACAGAAAGCCCTTCGACATGATCTTCGAACGGGTCAAAACAGGGGAATGGTGGGCCTGGGTGGACTTGAACCACCGACCTCGCCCTTATCAGTATTGCGGTCGCAGGTCCGCCGGGTAGCATTGGCCGAGTGCACCTACCATTTGAAGTTGAAATATCCCATACGATATGACATCCTATGTGATGTTACATGAGAAGGATCGTTCTCGACACCTCGGTGGTGGTCGCCGGACTTCGCACCCAACTGGGCGCGGGAAATGCTGTTCTGCGGTTGGTCGCCATGCGGCGGCTGGTAGTTTTGGCGACGGCGCCTCTTTTTTTGGAGTATGAGGACGTGTTGAAGCGTCCCGAGCATCGGCTAGCGCATGGCCTGGCGACCGAGGCGATTGAAGAATTTCTGGCGGAGTTAGCCGCGTTGATCGAGCCGGTCGAAGTTCATTTTCAGTGGCGGCCGCAGTCCCGGGACCCGAATGACGAGATGGTGCTCGAGGCCGCGATCAATGGCCGGGCGGATGCACTTGTGACTTACAACGTTGCAGACTTTGCCGGGCCCGCGGAGCGGTTTAGGATTTCTGTGCTGCGTCCGGGCGACCTGTTAAAGAAGGTGAAACCATGAGCAAAGCTACCTACCCATTGAAGCTTCCCCTCTCCATCAAGAAGGCTGCCCAGCGGCTCGCGAAAGAAGATGGCGTGTCATTGAACCAATGGATCGCGGCAGCGGTCGCCGAAAAAGTTGGAGTCGTGGAAACCGCGGCCGACTTTTTCAGGAAGCGGGCAGGCAAGGCCACCGGCGAAGGACTCATGAAGTTTCTACGCACCGCGCCCAAACTCGCTCCCGAGCCGGAAGACACACACCGATAGCCACAATCAAATTCCCCGTCGAAGCAGGGCTTGGACGGCGCACCCTGTGGACCAGGCCACGATTCGAGTGGGCCGTTGCCGGCTAATAACGGACAAGGCTTTGTGGAGGCGGCTCGAGCGAAAGACTGAAGTAACGGTTGGAACTCAAGGCTAGCGGATTACGCGGAAATGGCTGTTCCTTCAACATAGTTTCGGAGGTTTTAGAGATTGAGGTCCCGTACCTGCTCGCCATGGGTAAGTTCATAGGCGCGCAAATGTCCGAGATCGTCGCTGATCGTGAGCAACGATCCGTCGAATCGCACGCTCGAATTGCACTTTCCTTCTATCCGTATTTCGATGCGGAGGACCGGTTTCGCACCTTTGGTATAGCCATAGACTAGCATGCGCGTTGCCGATTTCGACGCAAGGCAAAGTGCCAACCAATTGGACGCAATGACAGGATCAGCGAGTACCTCCTCATCCATTCCAATAGCTAGGAATTCGGTCCAGCTACCATTGGTTTTTCTAAACACAATTTGACGCGCCGCCAATGCAACATCAGTCTCTGCCCCAGTCGTTTCCTGGGGCGGGAGCACGGCGGAGCAATCGAAAATTCCACTCTCGGAACAAGAACCCAGCCGAATCTCCCTAACTGTGTCTAGCGGCCTTGAGAACGGTAAGAGAGGTCTTGTTCTTGAGACGCAGTTGAGGCACCTGATACTCTCAAAACCAAAAGTTCTTGTCTTTGTACGTTACGAACTCCAATTTCGTTGAGGCTAAAGTGAAAGGGCCTACGAAATGACCCAGATCTGGTATTCGCCACAAAGCGTCGAGCCGCTGCGATGTGGCGTCGATTGCATACAAGTCTTTGCCGCTGGCCATGTACCGCGTGGCGCCATCAAAGGTTGTCGTAAAGCGGCTGATCTCAGCATGACACCATGGAGCGATCTTTCGAGATTGAACATCCACTCTTGAAAGGCACGACACACTACCTCGATGGGCCATTGTGATGAACTTGCCGCCGCTGTCCGAGACCACTACGCGGTCTGCCGGTTCGTCAAAGTGGGCTATCGTGCGACCGTCTCTCGTAATTAGCTTTAGGCCTACTTCTCCCAGTGCAACCGCGCAAGTTCCGTTCGGAAGCAGCACAGCTTCCGATATCTGCGTTGAGCCTCGATCGTTTGCAGCGATGAGTATTGTCGGGCTGCACCTAAATCGTTGATTTCAACCTTTCTACCCGGAGACCGCGGCGGAACATCCGCGCGCAGCGCTCCGTCCCCGGAATAGTCGATAAGCTGGCGCAAGGTAATGGGCCCAAGCGATTGCAGTCCCCGTCCCGCATCACGAAAAATGGCCCGTGCTGCGAGCCGCGCCAAAGTCTGTGTCTGCGGGGATCTGGGTTCCGAAGCCTCTGGGAGGTTAGGAATCATAGAAGTAATCTAAAGCTAATAAGCGCCAGGCATGCGAGCGAAGACAAAGCTTCGCAATCGGTGAAATCCGACTATCGATGGTACCGGTGGCCCGAATTGTCCAGAAGCTCCGAAAGCCGCGCTCACCAACCCGGATGAAATGCAGTGACAAACGACTGGAACTTTTGGCAAATTTTTGGCAAATCGCTTTTTTGGAGGAGGCGCAGTGAAGGGGAAAAGTGAGAATTGCCGCGTAATTATTGGTGATTTGATGGTGGGCCCTGGTTGACGACCTTAGAACTCTTCCCCCGGGTCAGATCGTCGCAGGAGTTCCCCGAATTGGAGAGCTCTCGCCGTTCCGATTCTAATACGAAGAGCATTATCGTTTGTCCGCTTCGCCTAGCCGAGCACCTTGAGGGATGTGATCTTCTAGCGCACCATTCGCTCTGCTACACTTCCACCGACACTCTGACTGTGTGAAAAAGATGCCTAAATGGAAGAGACACTACCTATCTATCCCTTTGGCTCTGGTTCTATGCGCTGCCCCGGCGGCCCGCTCGGATGTTCGGAAAGTCAATGACTTCGATCTGGGTTCGAGGGATCGTAAGGTGCTATTCGACCTGGCAACAACGCCTGGAGGCGATGCCCTTTCACTTGTCGCGAAAGATACCGGTGATTGGGAACTTTATCGTGTAAGTGATTGGCTTTCCTCGAAGCCAACGGTAGAGAGGCTCATCCTTCACGGATATTTCTCTAAAAACGATTCCAGGAGGAATGAAAAACCACTGGAACAACTCTCAGCGCGAATCTTCGTCACTAGTGATGGTAAATATGCTGTTTGTGTTGCAAGTGCTGAATGGTTGAAAAGAGTTCGGGGCTGGGCTGTTGGAAGCGCAACATCGGACGATATTATTTCAACGGTGGATCTTTCGACGTTCAAGGTCGTCGCGACCACGCAAACAGAGGACATGAACCTCTTTGAGTTTCATAGCGTAGATGTCGATGCTGAGGGACGCATTCGCGTGGGTAGTCTAGCGTTTAATGGAAAGGTAGAGCATGGGAGGTTCGTCTCCTCGGGAGAACCGCAGCACGCAGCGTTTATTCGACTCCGCATTCCCTCGCTCGAAGCCGGTCCTAGATGTGCTTATGATTGGATCGAGGATTCGCCGGGCAAACGACATCCCGAGACAACCCCGGACAACAAGTGCAATGAGGCTCTGACATCTACCACACTTGGCGACTACTTGCGTGACGAAGAGCCTCACTTCAAGCCGCGGGCGAAAGTGTGCGAGAACAATAGTTCTGAATTTTGCAAAGTACCAGAAGAGGAGTTCACCGTTGATGGGAAGTTCGGCGTCGGCCTTCGCAGTGAAGGGCACGACAACATTTTTGGTTCTTGGGTGTTTACGAGTGAAACGCTAATTGTTTTTTCGGGTTCGAAAGCTGTGGATATCGGTGAAATCGAAGAACCGACTAACGACTCGTTTAAGGAAAAAGTGGTTTCTCGAGAAGGTCGAGATTTTCTTCTGACGATCCAAAGTGGAACGCATCTGACGGTCTACGAGTTGAGAGATTGAGGTCCTGCCCTGATCTCCCCCCATGTGGTTCACATAAAAAGTCGAGTCGTGTAAAAACCGTTCTGAAAACGGTTTTCCTCACGGATTTCCTTACGGTTTTCCGCCCGTACTCTTTTTAACCTCGAATCGAGCAATGCAATACGAGCATAAGGCCCCAGAGTCAGTACGCGGGCGAGTACGGCAAAAGGGCGGGAGCGACCCCCTCTTTTCGCCCGGCCTGCGGCCCGAAAAGCGACAGGGGGTCGCTCCCGCCCCTTTTTATTTTGTAGTCACCTATGCTCGATGAGCACTGCTGACAGCACGTCCAAACCGATAATCAACGACGCAGATCATCAATCCCCAACAATTATTCTTTAGGGCAGGCGGGCATTTTTTCTTTGTGGGATTCCATCGACTTCCTGCCCATTAGTATAAGTAGAGAGGTATTCCCCAGAACCACCCCTTCGCTATTCCCCGCAATTCCTCACGGGAAGCCCTCCATCCAGGGAGTCCGCCATGTCCTCCTCTAACGAAATACTCGAAGTGTCCCATATCTCACTCGCTCAAGAGATCACAGGAAGTGAGGCGCTCGATCCTGATAGTTTGCTCGCCCTGCGAATGATGTTTCTTCTGCTCGACCGTTGGGACAGAGAAGCACAGTGCATGACACCTGTTGACAGCAAGACGAAACCGGCGCAAGGTGAGCGGCACGCGCTCGGCCGCGATGCGTGCCGGCAGAGGACCAAATGAGACAAGCGATCTTGTATGCAAGAGTATCCAGCAAAGATCAAGAGCGAGAAGGATATTCAATCCCTGCACAGCTCAAATTCCTCCGCGAGTACGCGCAGAATCACGAGCTGAGTGTCTTGCGCGAATTCGTGGACGTGGAAACCGCCAAGATATCGGGACGGAAACATTTTGGTGAGATGGTTCGGTTCCTACGTGATCATAAGACATGCCGCATTGTCTTGGTGGAGAAAACCGACCGTCTGTATCGCAACTTCCGCGATTGCGTCACGCTCGAAGACCTCGACGTTGAAATTCATCTGCCAAAAGAAGGGCAGACCATCAGCAAGGACTCCAAGTCACAGGCCAAACTCGTTCACGGCATTCAGCTTGTCATCGCGCGGAACTACATCGAGAATCTCAGGGATGAAGTGCGCAAGGGAATGCGCGAGAAGGCCGCGCAGGGAATATATCCCAGCCGTCCGCCGCTCGGCTACCGCAATAACAAATTGCTGCGCACGATCGAAGTAGACCCAGAAAATGCGCCCATCGCGCAGCGAATGTTCGAGCTATACGCGACAGGCTCCTATTCGCTCGCGGGCCTGCGCGAATTGTTCAAGACACAATACGGCAAGGTCTTTTCTAAGTGGCACTTGGAAAAGCTAATCAAAAACCCCTTCTATATCGGAACCTACGAATGGGAAAGCAAAAACTATCAGGGCACGCATGCTCCCCTTGTGAGTGCCGAACTGTTCTCGCGTGCCAACGAAGTACTGAGCGGCAAAGCTCGGCCCCGAAAGCAGAAGCATGATTTCGCATTCTCCGGGCTGCTCCGTTGCGCCTACGACAACTGCGCGGTGACGGCCGAATTCAAAAAGCAGAAGTACACCTATTACCGCTGCACGGGCTATCGAGGCAAATGCGACCTGCCCTATTTCCGCGAGGAAGAGATGGGCGAACGCCTCGGTCAGGTGCTGCAAGCAATCCACATCCCGGACGACATTCTGGCGCAACTCGAAGAGTCGCTGCTTAGCGATGAAGGCCGCGAGGAAACGCTTAGGGAGCAGCAAGCCAAACGATTCCGTCAAAGGCTAGCCCAACTCCGTAAGCGGCTCGATCAGGCCTACGTGGACCGCCTGGACGGAAAAATCACCGAGGAATTTTGGGAAGCCAAGTCCACGGAGTGGCAACAGGAAGAGCAAACGCTTCTGGCGTCGCTGCGCGAGCTTGAGCAGGCGGCAAATCCGGAGCGCGTGCTTGACCGCGTTCGCATTTTAGAACTCGCAAATAAGGCGCATTCTCTATACGTTACGCAGAGTCCAGCAGAAAAAGCGAAATTGCTGCGAATGGTGCTATCGAACTGCTTCGTGGACGCGGTAAGTGTTTATCCCACCTACAGAAAGCCCTTCGACATGATCTTCGAACGGGCTAAAACGAAGGAATGGTGGGCCTGGGTGGACTTGAACCACCGACCTCGCCCTTATCAGTCTAGCCTGATTTGGTTTTACAACAACTTACAAGACCGCGGGGACTGCCAAAATACGCGGAAGTCGCACAAGTCATCGCATGTTGTGGGTTGGATTGTGGGTTGAAAAAGTCCACGAATTCTGTGGCAATCCGCATCTTCAATTCCTGGAATTCGTTCACCCGCAAGGATCATTCTGAGGCGGCGGTTTGGAAAACCTCCAGTTTATGTGATGCAGTGGGGCTCTTCCTTGACCGGTCTTGTACCGAGCGGGGATTCTCCGCGTAAGTATTGGAGATGAATGATGTCCAAAGACAGACACCGGCGATTCCACGTCGCATAAAAATACGCTTTGTTCGAATAAGTCCTAAATATCCAATGACCTAGCGCAGAGCTGCGAGGCATTCTCCTGGAACTCTGCTTGCACTGTTAACTCAAACAGGCAGGCAACTAAGGGAGCTTACGATGTCGGACGCACGAGCAATTCCCCACTTGCAGAGGAACGGGCGTGCGGTCGCAGACGATGCCGATACATTTATTAGTGACGAGAGACTGGTTGCGGTCGCCAAAATGGGTAACAGAACTGTCTTCGAGGAACTTCACAGGCGCCATGCTGAAAAGGTGTTTCGGGTTGCCCATCGGATCGTTAGACATCGGGAGGACGCAGAGGATGCCGTTCAGGAGAGCTTGCTCAGCGCCTACGTTCACCTGCATTCCTTTGACGGAAGGGCAAAGTTCTCAACCTGGCTGACCCGCATCGTGATTAATGCGGCCTTGATGAAGGTCCGGAAGAATCGTTCAGCCCGCCTAATTCCGCTAGAAAACGGAACCGAAGCGCTCGATCCGTATTTCGAACACGAATTCAGGGATTTCGCGCCCAATCCAGAAGAGATTTGCGCGCAAGAAGAGCAACATGCCGCCCTGCGACGAGCGATAGCAGGGTTGCGTCCGAGCCTTCGAAATGTCGTCGAGCTTCATCAATTGCAGGAATGCTCTATGGATGAGACCGCCAAGATACTCGGGATCTCAGTCGCCGCAGCGAAAGCACGGCTGTTTCATGCGCGGGCGGCATTACGTGGGAATAAATCGCTGCTTCTGAACCATGAAGCGACTGGACATGTGTCGCGTAAGAGATGGTCTTGCGGCATGCGTTGTACAGCTACATTCGCTCAATAGGGCAACCCTGTCAAAGCAAGTTCCCCTCCGTGCCAACATCCGTGAGACACCGGTAGTACCCTTAATTAATGAGCAGGGCGAGAAAGAAAAAGGAAGAAATGAGTGGCATTTCTCTTGGTGTTCTTTCCTCGGGGGCTTTGGCTGG
>Ga0181531_10000179_pt1 | contig 47912 bp, 40 predicted proteins | sample PEATcosm2014_Bin_38_FD_119743 | JGI IMG/M metagenome (GOLD analysis project Ga0181531, IMG submission 119743) | Peatland microbial communities from MTU Mesocosm Facility, Houghton, MI, USA - PEATcosm2014_Bin11_10_metaG | ecosystem: Environmental > Terrestrial > Soil > Wetlands > Peat | place...
GCATTACGATTCTGATGCAGTGAGAGCGCTTTCGAATGTTGCGCAAGACTCCTTATCGCCGGCTGAACGCATCCGCTTAATCAGCGACGAATGGGCGACGGTGCGAGTTAATCTCGGTTCAATCAACGATTTCATGGTGCTTATGGGGAGCCTGAAATCAGAGCACAATGGCGTCGTCATGCAACAGGGGGCCGGGCAGATCCAGTTTATTGCGGACGCTTTGGTGACTGATGCTGATCGCCCTGCTTTTCAGCAGTGGGTCCGTGATTTATTTAATCCGCTCGCGAAAGAACTGGGATGGCAGCCCGTGCCGGGCGATAGCGATGACCGTAAGACTTTACGAGCGGCCGTATTTGAAGTGCTGGGCAATGCGGGGCGCGATCCGCAGGTGTTGGCGCAAGCAGGTAAGCTCGCGCGTGAAGCGTTTAAAAATCCCGATGCAGTCGATGCCAGCATGGCGGGCACTGTGTTTCATCTGGCCGCCCTGACCGGGGATGCCGCATTTTATGATGGCATCCTCGCCGCGATGCCCAAGTCCCGCTCTCCCGAGGAGTTCTATCGCCTGGGCGGGGCGTTGACGGATTTTACCGATCCTGCATTGCTTGATCGCACACTGAAGGCGAGCTTGACGCCGGCGATTCGTACCCAGGATGCTCCTTACGTTATTGCCGCCGTTTTGCGCAACCCGGCTGGGCGCGCGACTGGCTGGAACTTTGTTCGAGCGCACTGGGCGGAGATAGACAAGATGATGATCGGATTCAGCGCAGGCACGGTCATCGGCGCAACAGGTTCCTTCTGTGACGCAGGGCAGGAAGCCCAGGTGAAGGATTTCTTTGCGGCAAATCCAGTTCCCTCAGCGGAACGAACTTTGAAGCAGGCTGAGGAGCGCATCGGGTACTGCGTGCAGATGAAAGAGCAGCAGTCACCGCAAGTGGCTGCGTGGCTTGGGCAACATGCCCCCGCGGCAGGCAATTAAGTGATAGCGGGACAGCGTAGGCCTGTCCCGCCGTTCCCTCTGGCAAGGAAGCGTTGAGCAAAGCGGAAGTGGTTGTTATAATCCTGAAAGTCTTTACGTTCCTCACTTGTTGGCGCGAAGCAGGGTATGCGCCAAACGCCCAGCAACCCGATGCGCAGTAGTCGCGTCATCGGCGTCGCCGTTGTGAGCACACGTGGCCAGGTAGCTCAGGTGGTAGAGCGCAGCCCTGAAAAGGCTGGCGTCGGCGGTTCAACTCCGTCCCTGGCCACCATATTTCCCAAGATTCTCCTACAGGCTGATGTGGCCGCCCTTTATCGCCCATCGGTGGGCATGGGCGCGCATTGCCTGACCGGGCGATATTCATCTCCATCTTGTCCCGAAGATGTAAATAAATTGTCACTTTTGCATGCGATCGATCGCTAAACCATGTGTTTAGTGTAGCTTTGGTGTTGTGACCTGCCCTGAAAGCAGGATGGAGACCAGGGATGCTCGCACCTACGACGCAAGTTTCCGCAGAATATACAATGGCCGCGATGCAGCGAATACTCGTCATTGAAGATGACAGCCGGGTGCAGAAGACACTGAAGCGTCTTTTTGAGTCGGAGGGATTCCTGGTTGAGATAGCACCCAACGGCATCGCTGGACTGGAAGCGTTTCGGGCCACGTCACCATCCGCGGTCGTCCTCGACCTCCGGCTGCCTGGCATGGCGGGCCCGGACGTTTGCCGCGCGATTAAGCAAGTGGCGCCGCAGTTGCCGATCATTATCCTAAGCGCCAAGACGGATGTATCAGATAAAGTGCTCCTGCTGGAGATCGGCGCGGATGATTACATGACCAAGCCGTTCAGCCCACGCGAATTGATGGCGCGAGTGAATTCCGCACTGCGGCGTTCCATTCCAGTCAAGCCCAGCAAGAGCTTCAGCTTCAGCGACGTAAACGTCGACTTTGCAAAAATGGAATTGCGGCGCGGAGGCCAACTTGTTCCTCTTACAGCGCAGGAGTTCAAAGTGCTTAGATTCATGACGCAAAATCCTGAACGCGTCATCTCTCGCGATGAATTGCTAAATGAAGTCTGGGGATACCAGAATTATCCCTCGACGCGCACCGTCGACAACCACATTCTGAAATTGCGGCAGAAGCTGGAAAAAGATCCCTCCAATCCAGCGCACTTTCGCACCGTGCATAGCGCCGGCTATAAATTTGTGCCTTAGATGCGGCACAATTGATTCTCCCCCTGGGGTTCGTGCCCAGAGATCTTATGGCGATGTCCTCTCTCCGACTGCGGACCAAGTTTCTCCTTACGGTCACGCTTGTGACCGCCGGCCTTACTGCGATGACCCTGTTGTTGGTGAGGCGCAGCGTGCAACAGAAGGTGCGCCACGAGATTTTCCGGGATCTGGAAAATTCTGTCCTGACCTTCCAGAACTTTCAGCGCCAACGGCAGGCCGCGTTTGCCGAATCGGCCGAGTTGCTAGCCGACCTGCCGAACGTTCGCGCCCTCATGACGACGCGTGACGCATCCACGATTCAGGACGCGTCACGAGATATATGGCATCTGGCGCCGACGGACCTGTTCATTCTCGCGGATCCCTCGGCGAAGATCATGGCTTTGCACTCGAGTGCCGCCAGCCTGGCTCCAGAGGCCGCGCATGATTTTTTGGCGCGATCGCTAGGGTCGGAAGAATCAACTCATTGGTGGTACGAAAGTGGCCATCTCTACCAAGTCTTCGTACAGCCGATTTACTTTGGCAATCCCGCCGAGGAGCATCATCTGGGGTATCTCGCGCTTGGTTACGAAGTGAATGGCGCAATCGCAGAGGAAATCAGCCGGGTTTCGGCCAGCCAGGTTGTTTTTACCTACCAGGGAAGAATTGTAACCAGTACATTATCGACTTCGCGCCAAAACGAACTGCTCGGAGCCAATTTTCTCGATCGAATCTCGGATGACCCCGGCCAAGTCAGGCTCGACGATGAGAGCTTTCTTGCGAGCGCGGTGAGCCTGGCGCCGGAGAATCCAAGCCTTGTGCGCCTGACGGTTTTGAAATCTCTTGACCAAGAGACTCAATTTCTGAGCAGCCTCAATCGTGAACTCCTGGCGCTTGGCCTGATTGCCGTACTTGGTGGCAGCCTTCTAGTATTTCTGATCTCGAAGACTTTTACGCGTCCGCTGGAAAATCTGGTTGCGGGCGTGCGCGCCCTGGAGCAGGGGAACTTCGTATATCCGCTGGCGCCCCACGGTCGAGACGAAGTGGCGGAAGTGACAGTCGCGTTCGACGGCATGCGGCATAGTTTGCAAAAGACGCAGCGGGAACTGGTGGACGCCGAACGGCTCGCGACCATCGGACGCATGGCGAGCTCCATTTCGCACGACCTGCGTCATTCTCTGGCCGCCATTGTGGCCAACGCGGAGTTTCTCTGCGAGAGCGACCTTTCCCCGGCGCAGCGAGAAGAGTTGTACCAGGAAGTGCGAGTAGCCGTGAACCAGATGACTGATCTGATTGAGGCACTTCTCGAATTCTCCCGAACGCGTGAATCCCTGCGACCGGCGTACGGCAGTATTCAGCAGATCCTCCAGCGCGTGATTCAGGTGGTTAAAGCCCATCCGGATTTTCACAACGTAACGGTCGAACTCATTTGCGAAGGGAGCAGCGAGGGTTGGTTCGATGCCAAGCGCCTGGAACGTGTCTTCCAGAATCTGCTGCTGAATGCGTGTGAAGCTGTGCCTCGGCAAGGCGGGAAGGTTCAGATACATCTGCGGCAGTCTGCCGCAAGTATCGAAGTGAAAATTGCAGACAACGGGCACGGTATTGCGGAGGCCGTACGCCACACTTTATTTGAACCGTTCATCAGCCACGATAAGGAAAATGGCACCGGCCTGGGGCTGACCGTGGTGCAGAAGATCGTCCAAGATCACGGCGGCGAGATCGTGGTCGAGAGTACATCCCACGCCGGAACCGTGTTTCGGTTGACGCTGCCCTTGCATTTGCCGGCGGACAAAGCGCTATCCGTGGGCGGTTAAGATCATTGCGAGTAAAATTAAACGCCGTCATGCGTCGCTGCGGCCTTAGATGCACAGGGCCGCCAAAAACCTCAGGTAGCACGAAGGGGAGACTTCCATGTGCCGCACCAGTTTTCAGCCGCGAATCTGTTTTTTGGGCGTGCTCTTCTGCACTTGCCTGTATTTCGTAACCGCCTCCGCTCAGGAGGCAAAGCCCTCCGACACAAGCGCCGCCTTGACCGATTCCGTGCGCGACCTTCAGCAGCAGGTGCGCGAGCTGCGAAATGCCATACAGGCGATGCAGGTGGATACTCAGAAATATCGCCAGGAAACGATCGAATTGCGGCGCGAACTTGATGCGTCGCGGGCAGCGGCGACGGCGGATTCGGATGCAGGCCGGGAGCAACCCTCAGGCAGCGCCATGCCGCTACAGCTGGCTTCGAGCGAGGCCGGCGATCAGAGCAATGCGGCGGCCGACGATCACAATGCCCGCCTGGAGGAAGAGTTCCAATTGCTCTCCGGCAAAATCGACGAACAATATCAGAGTAAAGTGGAAAGTTGGTCCAAATACCGCATCCGTTTTTCCGGGATCGTCTTGTTTAATCTTTTCAGTAATACAGGGACCGTGGATAATGCCGACATTCCGAATCTGGCATTGCCCAGTGCGGCTGGAGCGTCTGGTGGTAGTTTTGGGGGGACGTTACGTCAATCGCAGCTGGGATTTGATGTCACCGGCCCAACCTTTGCAGGGGCGCGGAGTAGCGCCGATATCCGGCTCGATTTTGGCGGTGGTTTTAGCAACATCTCCAATGGAGTGAACTATGGCCTGGCTTGGTTGCGCACCGGGACGGCCAGACTCGATTGGACAAATACCTCGGTGGTAGTTGGGCAGGATGCATTATTCTTCTCGCCCAACTCCCCGACCTCATTCGCTGCCCAGTCGATCCCCGCGTTGGCTTACGCCGGCAACCTCTGGAGTTGGACTCCACAAGCGCGAGTTGAACATCGCTTCGCCTTGCCCAATGATGCCACCTTAATCGCCCAAGTCGGAGTGCTGGATAATCTGAATGGGGAACCTCCTGCGACTTCTACATACCGCGTTCCACAGGCCGGAGAATCATCGCGCCAGCCTGCCTATGCCACCCGTCTCGCATGGACTCGGACGGTTTTCGGACAACCCATAACCATTGGGAGCGCGGGCTACTACGGACGCCAGAATTACGGCTTCAATCGTAATGTGGACGGATGGGCCGGCATGACGGATTTCAACCTCCCGCTGCATCGGATGTTTGCGCTGTCGGGCAAGTTCTACCGGGGCAAGGCCGTGGGCGGAATCAGCGGAGCGTTGGGTTCGAGCATTTTGAGCAGTGGGGCTCTGAGCGATCCGACCAGCATCGTTCATGCCATAAGTTCGGCAGGGGGATGGGTGCAGCTGAAATTTCAGCCGCGATCCACACTCGAGTTCGACACTGCGTTCGGAGAGGACAATCCCTTCGCGTCAGACCTGAATTATTTTCCCAGTGGTGGAACGTATCAGAGCTACCTCTCACGCAATCAGGGCACAATCGCGAACGTCATCTACCGCCCTCGCACGGATTTGTTATTTTCCGCCGAATATCATTATTTGAAAACGTATTCCTTATACCCAACGAATTGGACAGCCAGCCAGATCAATCTGATTATGGGGGTCCTGTTCTGAGGCGGCGCAATTCAAATCGAACCACGTTCTTCGTGGTTTGTTTGCTGGGGTTGAGCATCGCTTCTCTCGCACAGGACGTTACGGTCACGGGACGCATCGAACTGAGTCAAAGTGGCAAGATGCGTTTGCGAGACCAGTCCGACTCCGTCGCGTGGCTTACGCCGGTTTCTCCCATGTCGCCGGACCCGCCCACGGTCGCGACTGAGAGCAGTCCACTTGAGCTCGTACAAAAAAATAAAAGTTTCGAACCGCATGTTCTGGTTGTGCGCGTGGGCGCCGCTGTCAGATTTCCCAACCGCGATCCCTGGTTTCATAACGTATTTTCGCTGTTCGACGGGAAGCGTTTCGATCTCGGCCTGTACGAAGCCGGGGAGTCGCGCATTGTGCACTTCGACCGCGCCGGGATCAGCTACATCTTCTGCAATATTCATGCCCAGATGAGCGCGGTCGTGATCGCCCTGGCGACACCCTATTATGCAAAGTCCGATCGGCAAGGCCAATTCAGTATCCCGCATGTGCCGCCGGGCCAATACAAGCTGCAAGTGTGGAGTGAGCATGCATTACCCGAGGCCATGCAGTCAGAGACGCGCGCGGTTACCATCAGCGAAAACAGCCATGCGCTGCGCGAGATTCGAATGCAAGCCAATACGGAAAGTCCCGTTCCGCACAAGAACAAGTATGGCCGCGACTATGACCGCCAGGAACCGCCGGATCCGGCATATCGCTGACACAGCATTCTTCGAAGACAGCCTTTTATGCAACCTTCATAAAATCAATAAGTTACATAAAAATGCGTAACATCTTAAAGGCAGAATTGTTAGCCTCTGATTGGCCCGGTTCGTCTTATAATGTTGCGTCTTGTCTAAAGGGCGCAATTTGACAGCACAGAAAAACAGTTCCGATAAGGTGAAGATGGAGCGCGAAGCCATCCTGAACCTCTCGCGAGTGTTCGGGTTTGAACAGACCGAGGAGCAGCGCAAGAGTCAGAAACTGGAGGAAACGCTGGTGGAGCTGTATGCCACCATGCGTCCTTCGCTTATCGGGTATGCGTATCAAGTCGTTGGTTCCACGGGCGATAGTGAAGATTTGGTGCAGGTAGCTTTTCTCAAGTTATTTGATCATCTGCAGCGCAACGCCAAAATCCTTAATGTGCGCAGCTGGCTATACAGGGTGGTTCACAATCTGGCCATCGACCATGTTCGCCGCCGCGGTGCGCACGACAACGCGGTTGCGGGATGGGTGGCTGATCGTGCGCTAGCCGACCATGCCACGTCCGCGGAAAATGAATTGATCCAGCAGCAGAAAGTGGCCGGCTGTATGGCTATGCTCAACGAGCGCGAGCGCCAGTGTCTGGCATTACGTGCGGAGGGGCTCAGTTATCAGGAAGTGGGAGAAGTCTTGGGCATCAGTCATAAATCGGTGAGCGTGTATCTGGTGCGCGGGCTCAAGAAAGTAAGGGGCGCGAATAAATGACAAAGTTTTCGCGCGAGGGCGTTTTTCCTGGTTCGTCACGTCCCCATTTGAATGAAGCCCAAGTTATCGCCTATCTGGACGGCGAATTACCCCGGCCGGAGCGGGAAGCCGCACGCGACCATCTGGAAGTCTGCTGGACATGCCGGGGTTTGCTGACCGAGATTGAGAACAGTATTGATGCTTTCCTGGAGGTCCGCACCAGCCTGCTGCCCGAAGAATCTGCCTTCTCCGAAACACGCGTCGAGCAATTCCGGCAGCGCCTGGCCCGCCATGCCGGCTCTTTCGAAGCGGCGCCTGTCCCGTTAACGGATCGTTTATCGTCGTTGTGGATTCGCGCGACGCATGCGGTGGCCTATTTACTTCAGCCGCGACAAGCGGCCATCGCTGGTTTTCTTGTCGTGACCATGCTGGTCATTATGTTTACGGATGCGCTCAATACGCGCGTTTCGGCAGACACGGTTTTGGCGCGGGTCGGGGAGTATGAAGCGGCCCATTTGCCCGCGACGGGGCAAGTAAGCCGCACCGCAATGCGAGTTGAACGGATTGAGCGCAAGGGCCACACGACGGGGAGTGTGGAGGAACTCGGTACGCTAACCGTTCTGCGGGACTCCATTCGCCCTGAAATGTACGTGCAAGCACAAACGCCTTCGGGCAAAACCGGACATTTGGTCATTGGGGACGACGGGCGCATGAACGAAGAGTTGCTCGGCGTTCTTCTCACTCCCGAAGACGCGGCCTTCGAGCAATACATTTTGAATGAGCACTGGATGCCGGTTCTTTCCGCCGATGAATTCCGGCACCTCGGCGCGGCTCAGGGAAGCGTTCTATCTGCCCGAAAAGCGGCCGATGAGATGGATGTGAGCTACCATTTTTCTGGCAACCCTTCTGGCATTGCAGAGGCGTTGTTACAGGTTAATGCGGCAGACTACGCGCCGACCAGTATAAGTTTTCTGACAGCCGGGCAGGAGACACAACGCGAGTATCGCTTCACCCGCACCGCCTTTTCCGTCGAACCCAGGACGCCGGAGATCGCGGCGTTGTTTGCCCCAGCTGCCGCTGTTCCAGAAACAACAACCGCCGAAGCTCGAAAGCTGCCTGCCTTTAGCAAGCCCGTCCCCCTTTCGTACGCTGAGTCCCACGCCACGCCAGAGGAAGTGGCGATCGCCTCCGCATTGCACAAATCGGATGCCTGCCTGGGTGAAGAAATTTATGTGTTCCCCATGTCTGACGGCACACTCCTGGTGCAGGGCCTGGTGGATGATGCGGCGCGCCGGGAAGCCATCGTGCGTACTCTGCGGTCGGTTGCGCACAACGTTCGAATTGAAATTTATCTGCCGCGTGAAATCAAAAACGGCTCCGACCTCTACAATCCGCCGGAACAATTTACCGAGATAGCCCCAGTTGGGTTGGGTGGCGAGCAGGGCGCGACGCTCGCGGATCTATCAAGCGGACAATCGCCCTTGTACGAGCGGTTGAACCGCCATTTTTCGCAACCCGGCATTTCCCGCGAGGATGCTGACAAGCAAGTGGATGTATTCTCAAGTGAGATGGTGACCATCGCCCGCCAGACGTTCTTGCACGCGTGGGCATTGAAGCGCCTCGATGGCGAATTTTCTGCCTCTCGAACTGCGAACCTTTCAGCGGTGGAGTTGCAAGAGATTGACCAGATGCGCCAGGATCATCGCCGCTGGATTGCCACTCTCGCCCGCCGTGAATCAGAAATGCTGTCGCCGATAGCCGGACCCGCGGATGCCGCCTCGAGCGCTTCTCACACGGGCATCCCGGATAGCGACACTATGCTGGCGTTAGCGCGCACCCAGAACGAACTGGTGCGGGCTCTTTTCGCGGATTCCCGCCAAGCCGCCCAGGCGGATGCCAACCTATCTCGGTTGCTTGCCGTCGTACGCCGTATGGGCTCCTAAATCCCGGACGCATGGCGTAACTCCTTTAATTTTCTCCGTCTAAGGAGTTCGTTTTTCCAGCGCTAGTACTATAATCCCTTTGTGTTGTCAGCCCCGCTATTCCTCCTTGTCTCAGCTTCCCGTGCTCGGAGTACGCGGAAGCCCGGCGAGCGAATTCTTTGACCCGATTGCGAACCTGGAGTGCTTCAATCCTATTCTGCGTGGCTCTTTGTGGCGCCGCCGCCGCGCAGCGCGCCTCAATCGCGGGAGTTGTCTCTGACCAGAGCGGCAGCGTGGTGAGCGGCGTAAAGATCACGCTTCTCAATCTGGACCAAGGTCTCGAGCGTGATGCGGTTACCAATGCTAACGGGGATTTCACGATTCCGTTTCTTCAACCGGGCCGCTATCTGCTGACGGCGCAAAAGGGCGGTTTCGCCGTCTCCGAGTTTCGCGATCTGATTCTTCATATTGGCGAAGATCGTGGCGTGAATATTCAATTGCGCGTCGGAGCAGCGCCGGTGGAAGTCCAGGTATCTGCTAGCTCGCAGCAAGTCGAGACGGTGAGTCCGGCGCTGGGCGCGGTCGTCACAGGCGATGTGGTCCGCAACGCACCCCTGAATGGCCGCGACATTCGCGATCTCGCTCCTCTTCAGCCCGGCGTTACCCCGACGGACGACGATTTTCGCGGCGCCGGCACATTCAACATTGCAGGCGGCCGGGGTGACTCCGTGGCCTACTTGCTTGACGGCGGATTCAATAACGATTTGATCGACAACCGGGCCGTGTATGTCCCCAATCCCGACACCGTGGCAGAATTTCGCATTCTCACCACGAACTACCCCGCCGAGTACGGCCGCAACGCGGGGGGCGTGATCAGCATTGCCACTCGTTCCGGCAGCAATCAATTTCACGGAACCGCCTTTGATTTCCTGCGCAACGATGCGCTTGACGCCAACAGCTACTTCAATATTGCGAATGGATTGCCGCGTGATGTGCTGAAACGCAACCAGTTCGGAGGGACATTGGGCGGGCCCGTCGTGATTCCAAAAGCGATACACGGGAAAAATCGTTTTTTCTTTTTTCTGGGTTATCAAGGGCAAAGGCTGATTGAGGATTTGACTATCCACCAAGCGGCCACGTTCACTCCCGCGGAACTTCAGGGAAACTTTTCGCAATCAGGATTCAATGGCGGCCCTGATCCGAATGTGGCTACGTTTCTGCTACAAAATCCTTATTTTCAGCCTAACTCCGCGCTGGCCGCTCAAGCCATCATCGCACCCTCAGCGATCGACGGGGTAGCGCAGAAATATATTGCCGCCAACCTGATACCCACTTCGCCTAACGGTCTGCTGAATTCGCAAGAGGAACTTACGCTGAACAGCAACGAGCTAACCGGCAAGTTTGATGTTGACATAAGTTCGAACGACAAGCTGGCGGTAACGCTTGGATGGGACAGTACTCACGAGACGACGCCTTTTGACTATGCCGATGTGAGCGGGTTCCCTGACAATTCGAATTTCAGCGACTACGTTGCCAATGTGGTTTACACGCATATCTTTTCGCCCAACTTTTTGAACGAGGCGAAAATGACGCTGGAGCGTTCAAATAATCTGGCGGAAAACCCGGCGACGACTTTGCCCACGCCTGCGGGTTTGGGCGTCGGAATTACACCGGATCTCGCCACGGGCCCCACGAATCTGGCCTTTGATAACGGTCTGAGTATAGGGTTCAGCCCCAGTGGTCCACAAAGAATTACCGATAACACATTTTCCTATTCCGATACCGTGACTTGGATTCATGGCCATCATAGCTGGAAGTTTGGCGGCGGCTTTTCCGCCTATCAAAACAACACGTTTTTTGCCTTCTATAACAACGGGCAGTTTTTCTTTGTCGGGCAAGGCGGCATCGGCTCGCAGAACTCCTTTGCTGATTTCTTGTTGGGATTGCCTTACGACTATTTTCAAGGTTCTGCAGCCCCTTCAAATGTGCGCACGAAATTTAGCGACGGATTTGCGCAAGACAGCTGGCGGGTGCGCAAGAATCTCGTGTTAGATCTCGGTCTGCGTTACGAATATTCCACGCCAAAACGCGACACCGAAGGCCGCACTTTTTCAATTATTCCCGGTCTCCAGTCTTCGCGTTTCGTAAATGCCCCGCCAGGCATGGTCTTTCCGGGTGACCCCGGCGCTTCGGTGGGCGTAAATTTCCCCGATCGCAAGAACTTTGCTCCTCGCGTCGGCTTTGCCTGGGATCCCACGGGTAGCGGCAAAACCAGCCTGCGAGGTGCGGGCGGCGTTTTCTACGACATTCTCAAAGCCGAGGACAATCTGCAATTCAACGGCGCGCCGCCATTTGATGCCAGTGCGAATCTTGGATTCTTTCCTCCGGGCGCAATTACAAGTGGACTCAATTACCTGAGCCAGCCCTTCGTCGCCACGGGAACAACGAATCCTTTTCCGTCGGGCAATCCGCCGTCAAACTTTAATTTCGCGAATGAGGGCTACTTGCCCATCGGGGGCGCAGGCGGCATCTACGTCGTCGACCCCCATTTGGGTACGCCCTACACCTATCAGTATCATCTGACCCTTCAGCAGCAACTTCCGGCTGACACGATTTTTGAAGTCGGTTATGCCGGCACAAATTCTCACGGACTGACGGCGGTTACAGATATCAATCCTTTTGTTTTGGGAACATTTAACCGGGTGCTGAACTTGACACCGGCGAACAGTGATTGCGGCGCCACGCAAGTCTTTCTCTGCTACGGCGTGCTCGACGAGTTCAAGAACGTAAGCAATGAAAATTACAACAGTTTGATTGCAAGTTTGCAGAAGCAACTCTCGGGCGGCGGCATTTTTGGACACTCATATTTCACACTTGCCTACACGTATTCCCACAACATTGATAACGCATCGGGATTTGAGAACCGCAATGCCACGGTGCCCGCTTATCAGCCTGGGTTATTTCGCGCCTCCGCAGATATGGACGTGCGTCACAGAGTTGTTTTTAGCGGCGGATGGGAACTGCCCTTCGACCGGGCATTGCCACGATTTTCTCAAAGATTGACGCGCGGCTGGAGCATATTTCCTATCGTCAGCTGGCATGGCGGGTTCCCGCTCGACATTTCGGCAAACCTGCCTAGCGCGCTGAATTTTCTGAGTCCTGGGCCGTCGGGCGTGGGTGATCCTGGCCTGGTGCACGCCAATCTGATTGGTCCGGTCGTGATTGCCAACCCAAGACAAGTGACGACATTGTCATCGCAAGATAGCGGCCCCGAAACGGGCCACTTCTGGTTTAATCCGGCAAGTTTCAGCAACGCGCAGTGCCCGCCGGCTCCGACCTCATGCGTACCTGGGCCTGCCATGTTCCCGAACGATGATCAGGCAGTGAGCGATCCCTCGGTTAGGACTTACGGTACATTGCCACGGAATTACGTCCGTGGGCCCGGACGATTCAATATCAATCTTGCTTTTGCAAAGAGTACGCCGATTACAGAGAAGGTCCGGATGGAACTTCGCGCCGACATCTTTAATCTGGAAAATCGCGCCGAATTCTCTAACCCCGACACCAACATCACCAGCCCGACATTTGGCGAGATTCTGAATACCGCCGACCCGCGCATCATCCAGCTTTCCGGCCGAATCAGCTTCTGAATCATGCCCATCGTCAGGTTCTAGAGTGCAAAACAAAACGCCCCGCGACGTAAATCACGGGACGTTCAGTCGAACAGCCCTCCCCCGAAGTCTGCTCGATTACGAGACTAACTTGAGAGCGTAGGTTGCGGAATGGCCCGGATGGGCTATCCCATAGCCCGTTAGTGGGAACTCCCTAACAGACTGTAAAGAAGGATACTTAGCACGATAACCGTGAATGCCATGTACATGCGATCGCGCTCTTCGGCAAATCCCCATATGGAAAACGCCACGCGGGCTACCGGGGTCGCGATGAGCAGCAGCAACCCCAACTGAATAATTCCTTTGCCTCTTAGTTCGCGCACGGCCTGCAATACGCCTTTCACGGTGCGGAAATCTAGAGGTTCGCCCTGGAACCTCCGATAGTCCGCAACCGCGAAAGCGTGGCGGGCCAGATAAATTCCCCCTCCAACCAGTACCACAAAAGCGGAAAGCGATACGCCGATTTGCAACAAACCGCCGACGATCTCCTCGATCTGTCGGTCAGACCATTTGGCGAGGGGTGTCGATTTCATGGCGTTAGATCGTTCCTCTAATTCCGCTATAAATCATTTGGATTCCCAAGGCCACGATGACCGCGCTGAAGATGAGCCGTAACCATCGCGTTTCGGCCTTCACCAGAATATGTGCGCCCAGCAACGAGCCGGTGAGGACGCCCAGCATTACTGGCATCGCCAGCCCCGGATCAATGTAACCGCGGCTGAAATAGACCCCGGCGCTGGCGGCTGCGGTGACGCCGATCATGAAGTTGCTGGTGGTCGTAGACACCTTGAAGGGAATGCGCATAGCTTGGTCCATGGCCAGAACTTTGACTGCACCCGAGCCAATCCCGAGCAAGCCGGAGAGAGCACCCGCACCGTACATCAAGCCAAAGCCAGTAGGAACGTGCGTTACGTTGTAATGGCGTGGCCCGTCGATATCGGGGAAACTCCCATTTAGGCGCAGCTTTGTAGCGAGTGGATCGGGCGGAACTTGGCGTTCGAGGTCAGTTCGCGGCCTGCGCGAGAGCGCAGCCGACACCACAAGCATGATGCCGCAAATTGTGGCCAACGCGTGAACCGGGACGACCGTCGCGAGGAAAGCGCCGCTCACGGCGCCGAGGGTGGTTGCAATTTCCAGGAACATACCGATGCGTATATTTGAGAATCCCTCGCGCACGTAGGCCGCCGCCGCGCCCGATGAAGTGGCGATGACGGAAACCAGCGATGCGCCGATCGCGTAGCGGATGTCTACATGGAAAAAAATAGTCAGCAGTGGCACCAACACGACACCGCCGCCCAGGCCGGTCAATGCGCCCAGCAGGCCTGCGGCGAAGGAACCGATCCACACGAGTGCAGTAAATTCCAGAATCGTCATGGGCAATTTAGGCTAACATCTGTCTCAAATCTCACCGGCCTGTGGGGGTGATTTTTCGCGGATTTGTTTCACATCTGCCCAGGGGTATTCGCATGATGACGGGACGCGGTGGATGTCCCTGTAGACGATCCACTTTGCGCGGTCAGTCTCAGGGTCGCGCGTTGTTGCGCTTCCAGTATTTGGTCGGTCGTAAGTGTTTCCGCCAATTTGCGTTTATCCGTTGCAATTTTTTCCTGGATTCCGAGGCTGGTCTTCTCCGCGATGAGATACCACATATAGGCTGCGATGGGATCTCGCTCAGCTCCTGCACCATGCAGATGTATCTCCGCCATTTTGATCTGCGCACGCGTCAAGCCCTGTTCCGCCGCATGCCGGTAGGTGGCCACATCGGCGCCAACATCAGGTCCTTCTTTATCAAGGAGGGCGGAGACAAACGATTGAATCGGGGGGCGTGAAGCATCCGGCGTCAACGTGCGAGAGAGAAGCTCGACCCTTGTGGAGACGCCCAGTTTATCGAATATGCGCAGCAGATAATTTTTTATGGTGTGCTGGCTCAATCCGAGCCGAGCCCCAATCTCGCGATTACTGAGTCCAGCCGCCAGGCTCGTAACCACATCGCGTTCGCGTTTCGAGAGCAAATCCACTCCTTGCGCATTCACCGCCCGAATATGGGGAGCCGAAGCCAGCGCCTCCACGGCATAGGACATTTGCTCTGCACTTGCCCAGATTTGCCCAGCGTGGATCTGCCGGACGCAGTTGGCGAGGGTCTCCAACGACTCGTGCCGGTGAAAGATGCCGCGTGCGCCCGCGGCAAAGGCTTCGAGTATCGCGTCGCGCTTGGTCGAATCGAGCAACAACACAAAACGAGTATTCAGCCCGCAAATACCTAGCTTACGTATAATTCCGCAGCCCCGCGTTGGATCTTCGTCGAGGTATGAACTCACGACGGCGACATCCGGCTTCGCCTCGGTAGCTTTACTCGCCAACTCAGCCGAACCGTTGGCCATTGTGATCTTAAAATCGGGGTTCCTCGCCAAAGCCTCGGCTAGCAGCTGCGTGTGGATGGGACTGCTGTCCGTAACCAAGACGTGAATTGCCAAAATTGCTTTATTTTGAGAGGTGTCTTCCATTTATTCGAGTATTAACATACTACCGATAGAGATAAATGTACTATAAAATATGAGTAATATATTACTTGATGATATATACCTCTTGCAAGGTATTGCATGTTGCAATTATGTTCAACCTAGTCACGAGGGCACTCCCCGGCCCCGGTTTTTTGACTAACTCCCCCCTGATTTGGCCTGACCCCCGAGCCAGACAGAACTGCGTAGATCCTGGTAGCGTCATGGTTTTTCGCGCCCCGAAAAGTCACAGGGCGGAGCTACGAATGGGCCCATCGGCGAATGAGTTGCAACCAATTGCAAACATTAAGCTTGTAGGTTCGCACGTCTGTGCGATCACTGTCTGAACAAATGGCAACGAAAGCGAACTCGGTAGCGGAACATCCAGGCAGGTGTAGGCACTTGCTGGTAGTGAGCCGGCGACCGTCCGATCTAGCTGAGCTCTGGAATTTTGTGCGTTCAAGAGCTTGGCAATGCGACACAGTCGCAAATGCCTGGGAAGCTCTGGAGCGCACGCAAGTGCAACCTAATCGAATTGGTCAAGAAGATTTACTTGATCTCATACTAGTCGACGCTGCGGACAACGCCGACGCACTGCACGCGCTACGATGGCTGCGCTACGTGCGTCCTGAACTGGCCATCCTGCTGCTGGCGGACGCGAGTGAGCTCTGGTTGAAAGCTGAGGCTTTGCGGTTGGGAGCCCGTGGGTGCCTGATGCGCCCGCTGCGCTCGCTGGAGCTGCACGACACCATTTTGGCTTGCCTTGGCGATGGTCGGGAACCGATTCCTGAAAGCGCTCATGAGCCCGTTTGTGAAGCTGTTGAGCGGCTCGGAGAAGATTCATTCTTCGTTTGCGCCACGCCAGCCATGCAAAAGCTGCGCGTGCACGCGGAGTCTCTGGCGCAAGTGGACGCACCCGTATTGATTGTCGGGGAGCCTGGAAGCGGCAAGGAATCGGCTGCGCGCTTGATTCATCAACTATCGATCCGTTCCGGTTTTCCCTTCATCAAAGTGGATTGCTCGGCTTTCCCGGCTGAATTGCTCGAAGCGGAATTGTTTGGAGCCGACGGCGCCTACAGTGGCAAACTCTCGCTTGCCGAAAAAGGTGTAATCTACCTCAACGATATCGCCGCGATGCCCCTCGCGTTGCAAGCGCGACTCTACGAAGTGATGCAAGAAAAGAGTTTCGTGCCATCGGGTGGGCACCCAAAGAGGCCAAGCCGGGTGCCTCTGGAGGCGAGGATTATGGCGGCGACGGTGCCAGATGCCGAAACATTGGTGAACGAAGGCCGGTTGCGGCGCGATCTCTACTACCGACTAAGCGCGTTCAGCGTCCAAGTGCCACCCCTGCGGCAATGTCGCGAAGGGATTCCGTTCATGTTTGGCTATTTCATCAGCCGCCTGGCAAAACAATATGGTTTGCCAAGCCGCACCCTTTCCCAATCCCTGCTGCAAGCTTGCCAGGCCCATACCTGGCACGGCAACGTAAGTGAATTGCGCGACTTCGCCAAGCGGTATCTCGTGGTGGGTGACGAGGAACTCGCCTTAAGCGAGTTGAAAAAGTACGCCCCACGCCGGCATTCCGGAGCGAATACCGAAGATACGCATACTGAGCTGCGCTGGAGCGCGTCCGACGCGACCCATCTGTCACAAGGCGATGGGCTGAAATCCCTGGTGCGTGATATCAAGGGTGAAACCGAAAAAAATGCCATCGTCAACGCCCTAGAGGAGACTCATTGGAACCGCAAAGCGGCGGCGCGCCTGCTGCGAATCAGCTACCGTGCCCTCCTTTATAAGATCCAAACCTATGGGTTAACTCCGCCGACGTTGCCCATGCTCTTGCGTCAGGCCGCAAAAAGGGAAGGACGAGTGGAATGATGACCACATTGGGAATGAAATCCAGCGCAACCCGGTTGGTTTCCGCCATGCTGCTGGCCGGCTGTCTTTGGGCGCAGGACGCACCACAGAATTCCACCCGCATGGCCGCTCCTTCGCCGCCTGCGTCAAGCGCTGCTCATGACGACAGCTACATCATCGGCAATGACGATGTCTTGAGCATCAACGTCTGGAAAGAGCCCGATGTTTCCCGCACTTTGCCAGTTCGTTCCGATGGGAAGATTTCGTTGCCCCTGGCAGGAGAAGTGCAAGCGAGCGGACAGACGCCGCATCAGTTGGAATTGGCAATCACCAACAAGCTGAAAAATTTCATCGCGGAACCGGAAGTCACGGTGATTGTGACGGAAATCAAGAGCCAGAATTTCAACATTCTGGGGGAAGTCAATAAGCCGGGGACCTATGCCCTCAGCGGCGCCGGGACGGTGCTGGATGCGATCGCGCTGGCGGGAGGTTTTCGCGATTTTGCAAAACGAAAATCAATCTATGTGTTGCGCCGCGATGCAAACGGTGGTGAACAGCGTTTGCCGTTCAACTACAAAGATGTGATCAAGGGCGAGCATGCCGAGCAGAACATCAAGCTGCAAGCCCACGACACGATTGTTGTCCCGTAAAGGCCGTCTTGCCCGTCGTGCAACAGTTCAATATGAGTCAGAAGATTTCAATCCAACTATGCGCCGTCCTGCTGGTCTCGGGGTTGGGTGCGGCCCGTGCCCAATCCTCGGGCGCGCCTTCGGCTGCGAGCGCTCCGCTGCTTTCATCGAGCGATGATAGTTCTTCGCAGTTGCTCGTGCCGCCTCCGGTATCGGGCAGCAGTTATTCGTTGGCCTTTGCCTCACAGGAGCGCAGCAACTACCTCAAAGGTGGTTTGACCTTTCAGGCCAACCACGACGACGATGTTCTTACCACACCATCCGGCAGCGCCGTAGCCGATTGGAGCTATTCCATCTGGCCTTCGATTGAGATAAACCAGACTTGGCCCCGTTTTCACTGGCGGGTCGCATACATGCCCGGGTTTACTTTCTATCAGAATCTGAGTTCGTATAATCAGCAGGACCACAACCTCGCGATCAGCGGCGAGTATCGGCTATCGCCCCATGTGACGCTGGGCCTGCGCGATTCACTGGTACGCACGTCCAACTTGTTCAACCAGCCTGTGTTTGGCTCGGAAGGAACCATCGGAGGCGCGCCCCAGGGGCCGAACAACTCCATCGTTACGCCGATCTCGGACGTGCTGCGCAACACGGCCGGAGGCGATTTAACCTACCAATATGGCCGGAATGATATGGTCGGGGCGGGCGGTACGGTGACCAATCTACATTTTCTGAATGGTTCGCAAGATCAAGGGCTCTACGATGCAGCGGCGCGTGGCGGCTCGGCATTCTACACACATCGTTTTGCAGCCCGGCATTATATGGGGGTGAGCTACTTCTATCAGCAATTGCTGACCTATCCCGCAGGCCCGGAAAACCAGACCGTCACCAACACCGTCATAGGCTTTTACACGTTCTACCCGCGGCGCACGCTTTCGTTTTCCATTTTCGGTGGCCCACAGCATGCATCCACGGAGCAGTTTGGGACGCCGGCGGTCGCGCAGTGGAGTCCGGCGGCGGGAGCGAGCATCGGCTGGCAAGCGCGGCATACGAGCGCGGCGGTCAGTTACCTCTACACGATTTCCGATGGCGGAGGACTCATTGGAGCGGTGCACTCAAATGCCGGAGCGCTGACCCTGCGCCAGCAGTTGAGCAAGGCCTGGAGCGCTGGCGCGACGGGTACTTACGCCGACAATACCCTCGTCGAAAATGCCGCCGCCGAGTTGAATGATGGCGGTCATTCATTGGGCGGAAGTCTCTGGGTTGAACGCACCCTGGGGCAGCACTTCAATGCGCAAGTCGGTTATTCGCACATTCACCAAAACTATGACAACGTGGCCGCACTGGCGACGGTGACCGGACGCAACCGGGAGTGGATGGCAGTAACCTACAACTTCACCCGTCCGCTGGGACGGTAGGGCGGCAAGGGTAAAGGTTAAGGAAATGATGGACGAACTGGAAGAAAAATCGGGCGAGAGTCTGGACCTGGGGCGCTACGCCGCGTTGGTCCGGCGCCGCTGGTGGTACTTTCTGCCGCCCATGTTTCTCGGCTGGGCGTTGGTCTGGGGCGCGAGCTGGGTGCTGCCGCCGAAGTATAAGTCGTCGACACAGATTCTGGTCGAACAGCCGACCATGCCCAAGGATTACGTCACGCCCAATGTCAACGACGACTTGCAGGACCGGCTGCAAAGCATTCAGCAGCAGATCCTGAGCCGCACGCGCTTGTTGCGCATTATCGACCAATTCAATCTCTACGCCTCGGAGCGGACGCATCGCACGCCTGATGAAATTGTCGAGCGCATGCGCAAGGACATTGAAGTCAACCTGGTGCTGGGCGAAAGTCAGAGGGAAGTCTCGGCCTTCGTCGTTGCCTATTCCTCGCGGGATCCAAAAGTTGCGCAAGAAGTCACCACCGAACTGACGAATCTGTTCATCAATGAGAACCTGGAGACGCGGCAGCAGGAATCCGAGGACACGACCGCATTCCTTGCTAGCCAGCTCGAGGAGGCGCGCAAAGCGCTGGCGGAGCAGGAAGAGAAAGTGCGCGTATTCAAAGATCAGCATCCAGGCGCCTTGCCCACGGAATTGCAGAGCAACATCCAGATTATGAATGGACTGCAGACGCAGATGCAGAGCGAGCAGGACGCTTTGAATGCGGCCCGGCAGCAGAATGCGTACCTGCAATCGCTGCTGACGCAGTATCACGGGCTGCAAAAATCAGGAGTCGCGCCCGGCGGCACACCCGGCGGCGGGTTGAGTGCGATTGATGCCGAGTTGGCCAAAGAACAGGCGCAATTAGCCGATCTGAAAGCCCGGTACACGGATCGTTATCCAGACGTGCGCAAGATGGAGCAGCAGATTGCCGATACCCAGCAACTGCGAACGCAGATGCTCGCGAACCTGAAGTCACAGCCTGCAGGCGGCGATTCCGGCGCAGACGATCCGGAGAGCAAAGGTGACACCACGATTGCTCAACTGCAAGGGCAGCTGCGGGCGAATCAGCTGGAAATCAAGAATCGGGAAAAGACGATCGCGGATTTGCAAGCTCGAATCGGGATGTATCAGTCGCACCTAACCCAGGAACCGATCGTGGAACAGCAGTTCGCCGATTTAACGCGCGGCTATGAGCAATCGAAGGCCAACTACGACGATCTGCTCAAGAAAAAGAATGCTTCGCAGATGGCGACCAGTCTCGAGTTGCGGCAGCAGGGCGAGCACTTCAGCGTCCTCGATCCTCCAAGCCTGCCTTTGAAACCAGATTTTCCCAATCGCCTCAAATTTTGTCTGGCCGGGCTGGGGATCGGATTGGCACTGGGTGTGATTTCCGCGGGCGGGGCGGAGTATCTGGACGACCGCCTGCATGACGAGGCTTCCCTGAAGAAATTGCTGCCGGTAAGTGTTATTGCAGAAATTCCTCCGCTGACCACGCCCGACGAAGATCGAGCGGATGGCCGCAACCTGCGCCTGACGTGGTTGAGCGGCGTAATGGCGGGCATCATTATGCTGGCGGGTTCAGCATTGAGCTACTGGCGGGGATAAACTAAGCACGTATGTATAAGCAATTTTTTCAACTCGAGCGCAACCCCTTTGAGATCACGCCGGACCCGTCATTCTTGTTCCCGACGCGGCGGCACAACGAAGCCCTGGCTGCGCTTTACTATGGCGTTGAAAGGCGCAAGGGTTTTGTCGTCCTGAGCGGTGAAGTGGGCACGGGGAAGACCTTGCTCGTGCGCTGTCTGCTGCAACTGCTGCAGCGCAGCCATATTGCCTATGCCTATGTCTTCAATAGCCGCCTGGATGGAATCGAATTTTTGCGTTACATTGCCGCCGACCTCGGCCTGCCGGCGGCGGGCAAGAGTAAAGGCGAGCTGCTTTTGCTGTTGACGAACTTTCTAGTCGCACGTTACGAGAAAAAACAGACGACAGTCTTGGTAGTGGATGAAGCTCACCACTGTTCGGCGGAAGTGCTCGAGGAAATCCGGCTGCTGACGAACCTTGAGACTTCGCAGGACAAGTTGTTGCAGATTTTGCTCGTGGGCCAGCCCGAGCTTGACGAGAAGCTCGACTCCCACGAGTTACGCCAGTTGAAGCAGCGGGTGGCGCTGCGTTCGCAACTCAAGTATCTGAGCCTGGCCGACGCGTCGGCATACATTCAAAAACGGTTGGAGCTGGGCGGCGCTCCCGCAGAAGTCTTCACCAAGGCGTTTCCGGAAGAGACGGTCAGAGTGATTTATCGGTATTCGGGGGGCTATCCCCGTTTGATTAACACCATCTGCGAAAACGCCTTGATTAATGCCTTTGCCCGCCAGACGCGGGTTATTCCTCCCGAGATTATCGAAGAGGTCGCAGCGGACCTGCGACTCGACGTGGCCCCGGAGCCTGCTCCGGTGCGTCCTCCGACACTGCCTCTGGATCGCTTGATGCAGGCGGAACAGGTGCTGCAGCAATTACAAAGCTATCTGCAAACGCTGCGCGCGAGTGAGGCCGCTGCGAAGTCATTGTCGTCTGGGGGCTTCATGCCGGAACCTTTGAAGACTGCGCCTGCTAAACCGGGATCGGTGAAATCATGAGCCGGATATTCGAAGCGCTACAGAAATCGTCAGCCGGGAAAGCCGGCGGTTTCACGGATTTTGCTTCGGCTTTGCAGGATCCGTACCAAGAAGCGGCGGAGCCCGCAACTTCGCCATCTCCTGTGCCGGATTTCGATCATTTTCCCCAGGTGAATGTCTCAGTTCGGCCGGGAGGCCGCTTGTTTTGTTTGACGCAACGGGACAGCCTGGGCGCCGAGAAATTCCGGTTTCTCGGAGTTCGACTACGGCAGCTCCAACAGAACAGGGCGCTCAAACGGATCCTCATAACCAGCACCATTCCAGAGGAAGGCAAAAGCACGATTTCGGCTAATTTGGCGTGTACGCTGGCGCGCAAGCGGCAGCAGAAGGTTCTCTTGCTCGACGGTGATTTACGCCGTCCCTCGTTGAACCGGTTGCTCGGCTTGAATCATTTGAAGGGCCTGAGCGAGTATTTGCAGGGAGCGCCTGCCGCACAGGAGCCTATTTACCGCTTGGAAGAGCCGGGTTTCTGGTTTGTTCCCGCCGGCACTCCACCAGAGAACCCTTTAGATCTGATGAACTCGACGCGATACAACGCCCTGTTGCAACGCCTGTCGGAGTGGTTTGACTGGATTGTCATTGATACGCCGCCGGTGCTGCCGCTGGCTGACACGAGTGTGTGGTCGAAGTCAGCCGATGGGATTCTTTTGGTCACGCGCGAGGGTACCACGCGCAAGCGTCAACTCCAGCGCGGACTTGCGGCCCTCGATACGACGAAATTGCTGGGCGTGGTGATTAACAGCACGCATAGCACGGAACACGATAATTATTATCAGCATTACGGTCCGGGGGCGAAGCAGCCCCCGGAGAGCGTCTAACCTAGCTCGTCTCCGTATTATTCCCCCGACGAAAGACGACACAATCGGCGCCGGCAAGCATCGGCGTGGTCGTTCGATCAAGTCCGCTCCAACGCGGACGGGAATGGGGGTTGTTGTGAAGTCGAAGCGTGAAGATGCAAGTGTCGGAGCGAGGCCGAGCCGGATCGAAAGCGACCGCCTGCCGGTCATGTTGGCGGAGGCGGCATTTCAGCGCGTGCTCGCATTGGAGAGAAAAAGAGCGGAGCGCGCTGCCAAACCCTGTTTGCTGATGATGCTCGATCCGGGTCATGGCCCACTTTCGCAGCGCAAGCGGCAAGTCCTCGAAAAACTCGTGGCCGCACTACCCGCATTTACCCGGGAGACGGATATAGTCGGGTGGCGTCGGCATGACGACACGCTCGGCGTCATTTTTACCGACATCAATGCGGAAGGAATCGATCATATTCTCAAGACGATGCTGGCCCGCCTGAAGCAGGCGTTACGTTCGGGCTTAGGCCACGAGGAAACGAATCGTATCAATATTTCGTTTGAATTGTTCCCGGAAAACGTCGATCAACCGCAGGTTCGTTACGACACCCGGATGGGACCTGATTTTGCAATATCCACGGGTGAAGATAGCCGGGGAACTCGGTCTATTTCATGAGCATAGCAAGGCCGAAATTGAATCCGACTTTACTGATTGTCTCAAGTTCGGGCTGGTTTCCCATCGCACGTCTGGCCGTCGCATTTTCTGAAGCCGGATGCCGGGTGGAAGCGGTTTGTTCGCCGCGGGACCCACTCTCTAAGACTGGCGTTGTCGAACGCTTGCACCCCTACGGCAGAGTGCTGCCTCTGCATTCGCTGCGCCGCGCAATCGTTGCCGCGCAACCGGATTTTGTCGTGCCCGGTGATGATCTTTCGGTGCAGCATCTCCATGCCTTGTTTGCCAGGGAGCAGTCTCGGGGAGCGCAGGGAGTGGCAATCTGCGATCTGATCGAACGCTCTTTTGGGGCGACTTGCAGTTTTTCCGTGGTTTCATCCCGCGCCGAATTTATACGGGTTGCAAAAGAGGAAGGCATACGAGTTCCGGAGAACGGTCTGCTCAACACTCTCGATGATCTTCGGAAGTGGTTTACCCGCATGGGCTTCCCGGCCGTGCTTAAAATCAACGGCACGACTGGCGGAGAAGGAGTTCGAGTCGTGCGCAGCCTGGGCGAAGCAGAAGATGCGTTCCATGCTCTGTCGGCGCCTCCGCTGCTGGCGCGTGCAGCCAAGCGGTTGCTGGTCAAGCGCGACCGATCCATGTTGTGGCGCTCGGTTACGCGGCGCCGTTCCGTTGTCACCGTGCAAAGTTTTATTTCTGGTCGCGAGGCCACCAGCGCGCTCGCCTGCTGGCACGGCCGCGTATTAGCGGCCTTGCATTTCGAAGTCTTGCACAAGGCGCATGCTTTTGGGCCGGCCACGGTCATTCGCCGGGTTGAGCATCCTGAGATGATTCAAGCCGCGCTGAAAATTGCCCAGCGGTTACAACTTTCGGGCGTGCATGGCCTCGATTACATGATTGAGAACGGTACGGAACGAGCGTACTTGATCGAAATCAATCCTCGAGCCACGCAGGTCGGACACCTTGCCTTCGGCAATGGACATGATCTGCCGGCGGCGTTGCTGGCTGCCGTCTCCGGTCAGCCCCTAGCCGGTGAAAAGACTTCGACCGAGAATGATACCGTGGCGTTATTCCCGCAAGAATGGATGCGCGATCCCCAGAGCCCCTGGTTGCGCTCGGCGTACCACGACGTGCCTTGGGAGACGCCGGAATTACTGCGCGCTTGCTTACGTCGCCCCAAAAAAAACAGTTGGTCTTCACGAGCGCCGCGACCTGCGCAAAACGCGGCTAACGTCAGTTCCAAACCTTCCCCAATCGTGCAACTCGCCAAATCGAATCGCGATTTGGAATTTTGATTGCAATGTCCCCCTTGCAATCTTTACTGAACCTTAGGAAGAACTAAGAAGTAGACCCATCATATGCGAACCGTCTCCCCCGGTTCCAACGCATTAGCTGGTGCCTCGCTACGCTGAGGATGCCACGTTGACTGCTTCCGCACGGAATGCAGAACTAGGAGAGAATGTCGTGAATTCGCACTATGAAAACACCGCCATACAAGAAATTCCTTCGCCCATCCGGGTCCGAACCGGCTTCGAATCTGCCCTCGTGGATGAGGCTTCCTTTCATCATGTGATCGCATTGGAACGCAAGCGCACCGCACGCTCGGGCAAGCCATTTGTGCTGATGATTCTTGAAGGCGAACTGGGTTTGCCGGTCGCTCATAGTGGGATGCTGGGCAAAATTCTTTCCGCGCTTGCGTTATCCATCCGGGAGACCGACATGGTCGGTTGGTACAACGAAGGGGCGGCACTCGGCGTCATGTTTACTGAAATCGGTGGCGAAGAGCGCGAAGCGACGGTTGGGGCCATGGTCAAACGAATCCGCGGGACCCTGCGGAAGAGTCTGGAGTGGAGTGAATTCGACCAGGTCAGCATTTCCTGGCATGCCTTTCCGGAAGATTGGCACCAGGGAACGCTTCAGGGAAATCCCGCGCTTTACCCCGATCTGGCGCGGCGCGAGCAGGCGCAAAAGCCCTTTCGCATTCTCAAGCGCATCATGGACATCGTCTGCAGTGGGTTGGCGCTGTTGTTCATGGCGCCCGTGATGCTCCTGGTAGCGGCGCTGGTAAAACTGAGCTCCGAGGGTCCGATTCTCTACAAGCAGCAGCGTCTGGGCCAATTTGGCCAGCCGTTCACCTTTCTGAAATTCCGCTCCATGTATGTGAACAATGATCGCAACATTCATCGCGAGTTCATGAAAGGGGTGATCAGCGGGGAATGCGAGGGGAAAGTGGAAGGGCGGGAAGACGCCGTTTATAAGATGACCGATGACCCGCGGATCACGCGCATCGGAAAGTTCATCCGTCGCACCAGCCTGGATGAGCTTCCCCAGTTCATCAACGTATTGCGGGGGGATATGTCGCTGGTGGGTCCGCGGCCGCCTATCGCTTATGAGTTCGAGGAGTACGACATCTGGCATCGGCGGCGGGTGCTCGAAATCAAGCCCGGCATCACGGGGCTGTGGCAGATCAACGGGCGGAGCCGGGTACGCTTTGACGACATGGTTCGGCTGGATTTGCGCTATGCCTGCACCTGGTCTTTGTGGCTGGACATTTGCATTCTGATTCAAACGCCCGCGGCGGTGCTGCTCGGCGATGACGCGTACTAGGGGTCTCGCAACTCAACTCCGCTACTGAGGAAGATAATTTGGCTACGTCCTGTCTCCAACAAGCTCCGCCCGCCCTCGCGCGTCGCATCAATATGCCGCCTGTAGCGGTGCATATATTGAATCCGCTGCGCGACGAGCGCTGGCAGAGATTCCTGCAAAGTCATCCACAAGCATCGTTGTTTCACTCTGCTGCCTGGCTGAGCGCGCTTTCGAACACCTACGGTTTCCGCCCTATAGTATTTACGACTGCCCAGCCTGGCCACGAGCTCGAAAATGGCGCGGCGTTTTGCGCGGTGGAGAGTTGGCTGACCGGACGCAGGCTGGTTTGTCTGCCTTTCTCAGATTACTGTGATCCCCTAGCCCGCGATGAGGAAGAAGCCGCGGCACTTCTCTCGGCGGCCATTGAGCGGGAATCCCGCGGCAGATGGCGCTATCTCGAAATGCGCCTGAGCCAGCCCCTTGCCATCACTGCCGTTCAGCCGCGTTCGGGGCGGATTCATACCCTCCACCAATTGGATTTGACCCCCAGCCTCGATGAGATTTTCGAGAATTTTCACAAGAGCTCGACGCAACGCAAAGTGCGGCGCGCCCAACGTGAGAAACTCGAATACCGCGAGGGCGGCATCGAATATTTTGACGAGTTCTATCGCTTGTTCAGCGCGGCACGCCGCCGGCACGGCCGTCCGCCCCAGCCGGCGGCATGGTTTCGAAATCTTGCTCAAGGTTTTGGCGCCGACTTCAAGATTCGCCTGAGCTGCCGCGATGGACGCGCTGTGGCTGCACTGCTCACCATCCGTTATAAGGACTCAATGACCTACAAGTATGGGGGTTCGAACCCGGAGTTTAATCCGATGGGAGGGATGCATCTCCTGTTCTGGAAGGCGATCCAGGAAGCGAAGCGACTGGGCTTGCGGTATTTCGACTTTGGCCGCAGCGAAGCCGAGCACACGGGGTTGATTATCTTCAAGCGGCGTTGGGGAGCGAAGGAGTCAGTTTTGCGCTATCTTCGTTACGGAAACCGCTCCGTGGCCGACGATTCGTTTGAGCCCTCGGCAGAGAGTTGGAAGTCCTCTGTAGCCCGTAGCGTCTTCTCAAGCTTGCCCCTGCGCCTTCTACCCTTCGCTGGAGAACTTTTGTACAGACACGTGGGTTAGCTGTGGCTGACCCGCTCATCTTATGAATCGTGTTGATATGCCTGAAATGAATGCAATGAACGTCGCCGAGTCAAGACCTTTCCCGGAGGATCGCACTCTGCGTGTGTCCATCGTCATCGTGGTGTGGAATGCCAGGGCATACGTGCTCGAGTGCCTCGAATCGCTGCGGGAATATTGCGCCGGGGTGTACTCGGAAGTGATCGTCGTAGACAACGCTTCGACCGACGGCACGCCGGATATGGTGGCAGAACGCTTCCCCGAATTTCAGCTCATCCGCAACTCCGAGAACCTCGGTTTTGCCCGCGCCAACAACATCGGAATGTCGCGATGCATAGGAGAGTTTGTTTGCCTGGTGAATTCAGACGTTAAGTTCACTTCGGATTGCATCACGCCCATGCTCGATTATCTTGCCGCGCATGCGGACGTGGGCATGGTCGGACCACAAATGCTCGGCGCCGACGGGGAGGTACGCCGTTCGACGATGCGCTTCCCGACCGTGTGGAACAGCTTCTCCCGCGCGCTGGGGCTGGATGTCGTCTTCAAAAGGTCGAGCCTGTTTGGCGGCATGATGATGTCGGACTTCGACCACCTCCGCACCAGGCCCGTGGAAGTGTTGAATGGCTGGTTTGTTCTGGCCCGCCGCAGCGCCATTGAGCGCGTCGGACTCTTCGACCCCCAATTTTTTATGTATGGCGAGGACGTCGACTGGTCTTACCGCTTTAATCAGGCGGGGCAGAAGCTGGTCTTTTTCGCCGAGACCGGTGCCATCCACTATGGCGGGGCCAGTTCGGCCCAAGCCCCGGTGCGATTCCATCTGGAGCTTTACCGCGCCACATGGCAGTACTGGCGGAAACACCGGGGATGGCTGGCGCAACGGGCATTTCTGGGAATCACGGCCCTGCATCACGGGATCCGGGCGATCGGAGCGGCGCTTAGCCGTCTCAACCGGGCTGGCGGCTCCCAAAACGCTGGCCTCCACTGGGAGCGAAGTATAGGGTGCCTGCGATGGGTGATGCATACGTTCTGGAAGAAGTCCGCGAACCCTCCATTTGCGACGCAGAACCACTCAGCATTTGTCGAGACCGATCCATAGGGCGATTAGGATGAAAGTACTTATCATTGCTGCAGGGTGCGACGACGCAGCTGTCGGGGAAGTGTGGAGCTCATTTCAGTGGGTCAGCAGGCTCGCGCGTCAGCATGATGTCACACTGATAACTTCGCGCTACAGCCGCCGACCGCCAACTTCCTTGCAGTTACCCGAGGCAAGGGTTATCGAATGGCAGGACCCTAGCCTGTTCGAGAGATGGCAGCGCTTCAACGCGATGTTGAAGCCAGGGTATGTGAGTTTCTACTGGCGGGCAAGGCGCTGGATCAAGGCTAGCCTTCACGCGGGGGAGCGCTTCGATATAGTACATCAAATCTCGCCGCTGGCACTTCGTTACCCTAGCCCAGCCGCCGGCTGCAACGTCCCCCTCGTTATCGGTCCTCTGGGAGGGAGCCTCGAAGATCCGGAGGGATTTCGGGCAGAGCTGGATCGTGCGCCCTGGTATACGCAGTTGAGACTGATCGACCGATGGCGGTTGCGCCACGATTCTCTCCTGCGAAACAGCTATGCAAGCGCCGACTGCCTTATTTGTGTTGCGCCTTATGTCAAAGAATTGCTGGGCGATTTGGCCACTAAACGCATCGAATTCATGAGTGAGACCGGGGTTGTTGAACTTCCACCCGCCAAGATGTTCTCCCTCGCACGACCGCTCCGGTTGCTATTTGTTGGGCGGGTGATCCGCACAAAAGGCGTGAGAGACGCTATTCGTGCCCTAGCTCAGCTGAAGGATCAGCACGATTTTAGCTTTGATGTGGTAGGAGACGGCGACGACCTCGTCCACTGCAAGCGTGAGGCGGCAGAGCTGGGCGTAAACGGCGTTGTAACTTTTCACGGCCGGCTGTCGCGCAAGGACGTCGACAGGTTCTACGCGAAAGCAGACGTGTTCGTCTTTCCCAGCTACCGCGAACCAAGCGGCAATGTGGTATTAGAAGCTATGAGTTACGGTTTAGCGATGATTGTCGCCGACCGAGGCGGGCCAGGGTTCGTAGTTGATGGCGAATGCGGATTCCGCGTGCCGGTCACCGAACCGCGGCAATACGCTACCGCGATCGCGAACTGTGTTCGGGATCTCATCCGCAATCCCGAACTGATAGCATCTTTTGGCAAAGCCGCGCGAAACAAGGTGAGGCAACAGTTCCTATGGAACGCGAAGGTGGTACAACTATCGCAACTCTACTATGACCTAGTAGCCAAGGGATTTAGCTCGGAAATCGAACATCCCCAGGACGCTCGCCTTGTCCATGCGGGCACTGTCCCCTCGGCCCGAGTTCGTGTGCCCTTCCGACTGTAGCGCATCGGTGCGCTGCTTTGTATTCTGGAATGGCAGTGATACAGGGCCTCGGGAGTTTAAAAAAATGCGCCAGTTTTACCGTTACATTCTCCTCACCGCAGCAGTAACAGCGCCGTTCTCAGGATTTGCGCTGCCTTCCAACTGCACGGTCGGCAAGAACGTCTACTACATCAGTCAGGCTGGATCCGATTCGAACACCCAAGCTCAGGCCATGAGCAACGCTACCCCCTGGAAACATGCGCCTTTCATGCACAGCTTCACCGGCAAGTATTCACACACGGCGGGTGACTGCTTCATCTTTAGGGGTGGGGACACTTGGGCCTCATCCGATTATTTCGTGATCACTTCTGCGGGCACGTCGGCCGGCAACACGGATTACTACGGCATCGATCAGACGTGGTACGTCGGGAGCGCGTGGGCGCGCCCGATTTTCGACATTCAGGGCACACTACCGAACGTCGACTCCTATGGCAACTCGAATATTGTGAAGCTGAACGCGAGTTGGGTAACGTTTGATAATTGGGAGTTTGTCCACGGCACGTGCGCCAATGGCACGAGCCAGAACTACTTTGCCCTAAGCTCCCAGCAGGGAATATACGTCACTAACAGCTACTTCCACGCATTCGAAGCGCCGACCGGGGGCTGCGGCAGCGGGAAAACAGGGGACGGCAACAACTTCGGTGTGTGGGTATATGAATCTGTGAGCTCGAGTGCAGGCTGCGCAGGCTCGTTCGACCACAACATTGTGGACGGGACGGATGGCAGTGGAGCCAAGGGCTACGACACCGTCGTGTACGACCCTTCGCCGTGTAGCGACATCAGTTACAACGTGGTTCACGACATCTGCTCGGCATTTGGCGGCGGTTTCACCCTTGCGCACGACAACGAGATTTACAATTTTGGCGGCTCGGTGAAGGGCGCTTTCGATTGCACCAGCCAGGGCATCCACAATCACGCGATTCGCTCCAACAATGACGCCGACGTTTACAACAATATGATTTATAGCGTGGAGTCTGAAGTGATCATGGTTAACCCGAACGCCATGGCAGGGCACTCGGTCAGCCATATCTATAACAACGTGCTTTGGCATAATGGTGCATACGGTGGCGCGGTGCCGGTGACGGCGATTCAGACCGGGGATTTTCCGCCGAACACGGCGGGGTCGGTTCAGATTTACAACAATACGATCGATTGCGATTCGGGCGGGGGATGGGGATCTTGTATTCGCTTTGAGAGCAATATTGGTACCGTCGCCATCCACAACGAGCACCACATTATGGTGCCGGGTGCGCCGTTGGGCGGCATCGCGCTAGGTAATCCACCGTTTAATAGCGGGGGGGCTGGCACGGCTAGCACTCTCAGCTACAACGCCGCGGACAATCTCTACCAGACCCAGGCACAAGCGACGGCAACAGGCTACACCAACACCGAGGCCTATGTTTTCTCTCCGACATCCTCGAGCAGTCCGACGGTCGGAATCGGCGCGAACGCAACAAATCTTTGCTCTTCGGGCATGACACAGCTTTGCTTAGACACGACCTACGGCTCCTCGCAAAGCGGCGACACGTTAATCACGCCGGCCGACACCCCTATCGCGCGGCCTGGTTCGAATCCATGGGATGCGGGCGCGTACCTATATAGCAGCTCTGCTCCACCGCCCCCGCCGAACGGCCTCCAAGCCCAAGTGCAATAGCGAGACTTTCTCGCGCACCTAGGCCGGCAACGAACTGCTGCTCCCCTGGGCAGAGGCCGTAGCCGGCCAACGCTATTCTCGACTCTTAACTTCTAATGCACCCTGTCCAAGGCCTACAGAATCTTCACTTCGGCGGCGGAGTAGCCGGGAGCACGGTCCATCCCGCCATCCTGCTGCTGGTCTTGATTGCGGGCGTCCTGCTTTGCGTTTGGCCGCGGCGGCGTGCTCTGGTTCTATTTCTCACCCTGGGCCTCCTGATTCCGACGGATCAGATCTTGGTCGTGGGCGGGGCGCACTTTCCCATGTTGCGATTGTTGGCGCTTTTTGGCTTTGTCCGCATGATTCGAGAGCGCATCGCCTCGAAAGCTGCGATTTTCAGCGGCGGTTTTAACCGCATCGATCTTTGCGTGGTCCTCTATTCCATTCTTGTCGCGATCAATGGAGTCTTGCTTTTTCAGGAGATCGGCGCAGTGGTCAACCAGATCGGCGTCCTCTACACGGTTTTTGGCGTCTACTTTCTCATGCGTTCACTCATTCGCAAAGAGGAAGAGATTGTTCTGGCCATCCAAACTTTGGTCGGCGTTGCCACAGTTATCGCCGCCACCATGAGCTATGAAACGATTACCGGGCACAGTCCTTACGCTTTACTTGGCGGCGCGGACGCCCATGTTTATGCGAATCTTTTGGAGCGGGATGGCCGTTTCCGGGCGCAGGGGCCCTTTGCCCACTCGATTTTGGCTGGCACCTTTGGCGCGATTCTCGTGCCGTTGTTCATAGCTCTGTGGTGGAAGGGCAAAGCCAACCGGAAATGGGTGGTTGCGGGGATTATCGCCTGCACGGTGATGACGCTGGCCTGCGCTTCGAGCACGCCGATTCTGGCTTACGCGGCGGGCGTATTCGCCCTGTGTCTATGGCCGCTGCGAAAATGGATGCGCGCCTTCCGCTGGGGAATCGTCATTGTGCTGGTCACGTTGCATATCGTGCTCAAGAATCCGGTGTGGCATTTGATGGTCCGCATTGATTTGGCAGGCGGATCATCGGGATATCACCGCTTCATGCTGGTGGACCAATGCATCCGGCATTTCAGCGACTGGTGGCTGATGGGCGTGAAAGACACGAGCGTGTGGGGATGGGACATGTGGGATACGGCCAATCAATATGTCGGCACCGCGGATAACTCGGGCTTGCTACCCTTTAGTTTCTTCATTGCCATCATCGTGTTTGGCTTCAAGTACATCGGCAAGGCATGGCGCGGCGCGGCGAAAAGCGGCAATAAGAATTCGGCCTTGTTCGCCTGGGCCCTGGGCACCGGATTATTTGCCAATGGGGTCGCATTTCTCGGGATTTCTTATTTCGATCAGAGCATTGTGGGATGGTATGCGTTGCTGGCCATGATTTCGGCGGCTTACATGGCGCACCGGAGTGGGGTGCGGGCCGAGACGCCGCAAGTTCAGTTCGTGGCAGCGGCGGCCGTCCCTGAATTTGCAGGCGCGGCTTTGGCGGACAGCTTTGCTTCGCCCCCTACAGTTTCCTCGCGCGTGGCCCAAATCGCGGCAAGTGCCCTTGAAAAAACCGCGCAGCAGCGAGAGGACGAATCGCAGAACCCTAATGTATCCGGTGAGGCCACAATCGCGGCCCATCGCCACTTTACGTCGCTCTGAGTTGTAGAGCACTTAGAAAACTGCTTAAAAAGGAAATTCATGGCATCGGTTAGCGAAATTCCAGTCCAGGCTCCGCCCGCGTCCGCGGTGCACAGTCGGGGGCTGGCTCACACCATCGGGCGTAACACGATGTTCGGCATCGTTGCGCGCGGCGCGCAGGTGGGCACGCGCCTGGTCACGATCCCGATTGTGATTGCCCATCTTGGACTGGGTGGGTACGGCATCTGGTCGATCATCATGACCGCCGCGGCATACATGCGATTCGGCAGCATAGGCATCAAGTCCGCGTTTCAGAAATATGTGGCGGAGGCGACGGGCAACGGGGACTACGAACAGGCGAACAAATTGGTGAGCACCGGCATGGTGGGTCTGATGGTCCTGTCACTGCTGACCCTGATTCCGATCGCCTTCTTTTCGACGGCGCTGGCGAAAGCCTCTGGCGTTCCTCCGGAGTTTTTGCGCGCGACGGCGAAGTCGATTTCTGCGCTCGCGCTCATCATGGTGCTATCGAACTTCGGCGCAGCGTACGAAGCGATCGTGTCGGGCGGCCATCGCCTTGACCTGGTGCGGAATTTCTCCACGGTGTTTACCTTGGCCGAGGCCGTCGCCATTATTGCCTCGCTGCATTTCGGCAAGGGATTGTTTGCCATGGCATTGATCATGGCAATTTCAGAGTTGGGCCTGGTGACATGCTGCTATTTCGCGGCGAAGCGAGTGCTGCCGCAAGTGCACGTGCAACTGAAGTATGCCACGCGTAGCGTTGCCGGAGAGTTGGTGCGCTTTGCGGGCAGCTACCAGTTGGTTAACATTCTGGAGGTTTTGTACGTTTCCATCGTTCCCATCGCGATCTTGCGCGCCTTCGGGGCGCAACCGGCTGGAGTGTACGCCATTACGACGCGGCTCGTACAGTCCGCGATGATGCTTTGGGAGTCGTTCCTGCTTCCGATTCTCTCTGGCGGGGCAATGGTGTACGCATCCGGGTCGACGGAGCAGATGAGGCGCCTGATTGTGAAGGCCTTCAAAATCACCATGGGCTTGTGCTTGTTCCCGCTGGCGTTCATCGCTGTCTTTGGACCGACCATGGTACTCGCGTGGACAGGGCAGTCGGACTCGTCATTCCGCGCAGGTCTTTGGATTGTTTGCCTCGCCGGATTCTTCCAAGGTTTTTCCGTGTTGGGATTGGTCCTGTACAGGGTTTCCGGTAAGGCGCTTCTCGACAACATCCGCCAGGGGATTCGTATTGTGATTCTGCTTGGGATCGCAATTTTTGCACGCCGCCTGGGCTTCTATGGAGTCCTTTGGGGATTGGCTGCAGCCGAGTTTGTTGGCATGGTGTTCATGCTTTTTGCCATCACCAAGACGTTCAGTTCTTTTCATCCCCGGTCGCTGCTCTCCGATGTTGTTAAGCTCACGGTCGCGACCTCCGCTGTGCTGCTGGCCGGAGCGCTGGCCTTGCAGCTCCCGCTGCCGGCAGTCTCCGATACACGTTTGCTCGCGGGCTTGCAGCTAGGGAAGGTTTGCCTCGGTTGTCTGCTGGCTGCATGGCCCGCGCTGGTGTTGACGAAATCCGTGACGCCGGCTGAGAGCAGAACAATTTTTGGTATCTTTCGACCGCGGCCTGAGATCCCGGAAGTCAGCCAGTTGTGATGAATTCTTCGCCACACAACTCTCCGCTCATTGCAGACGATCCACTGGATGTCGCTTCGCGTCTGGCTGTACGTTTCAATTCTCTATGGATGAGGACATATCCCTTTGCGCGTCTGGGGGAAGGTGTATCGATTCATCATTCCTGCGACATCGAACGCTCGGACGCTACTGGAATTAGTATCGGGAACCACGTTTATTTTGCGCCAAAGGTGTGGTTGGACGTGCCATCTGGGGGAAATGTTGGTGGCCCAAGAATAACGATTGGGAGCGGATGCGCAATTGGACGGCGCTCGACGATCTCGGCAAGGAACGAAATTCTCCTGGATAGCGATGTTTTAATCGCGCCTTCGGTGCTCATTACCGACCACGGGGATAGCTCGTCCGAGGCTGGGCGAATCGTAATCGAACAAAACTGTTGGCTGGGTTATGGGGCGGCTATTATTTGCGAGCATGGAGAAGTCAGGCTTGGGCGAAATAGCATTGTGGGCGCAAATGCCGTGGTTACGTGCAGTTTCCCTCCTTACAGCGTTGTCGTGGGGAATCCGGCCAGAATCGTTAAGACATACGACGAGCAGGCAGGTGCATGGCTCAAGATAAATGACAAGGTCAAGAGGGGCTAGATCAATGACGGTCGAGAGTACATTTGCTGTGGCCAATGAACCAGACCAGGATGTTGCGGCTGAATGCCCGCACGAGAGTCTGAGCTGCCCGCTTTGCGGAAGCGCGGAAGTGGGCGAACTGCTCGAAGCTCCGGACAGGTTTCATTTGCGCACCGAGCTCTATCGCTTGGCACGGTGCGGGTCGTGCACCGGCGTCTGGCTCGTCGATCCTCCCAAGCCGGAGGAAATGGGACCGCATTACGACGAGGAATATCACAACGCGATTATGGCCGCGGGGGAAGGCTCGGCTGACGAACGCTGGAAGTATCAACGGCAGCTTATCGCACGTTACAAGCAGGGAGGCCGTCTGCTCGATTTGGGGTGCAGCTCTGGCGGATTCCTGAGCACCATGCGCGGAAACGCGTGGAAGCTTTACGGCATTGAGATGGAAGCGGCAACCGCAGAAAAAGCGCGCGCTGCTACGGGGGCCGAAGTCTTTGTGGGCGATGTTCTGGACGCGCCTTTTGCGCCGGGCAGCTTCGATGCCATCACATGCTTTGATGTTCTGGAACATGTCTATAATCCTCCGGCGTTCCTGGCGAAAGTTCGGGAGTGGCTGAAGCCCGGCGGCATTTACCACGTGATGTTGCCGAATATCGACTCATGGGAAGCGCGGCTGTTTGGCACATATTGGTTCGGACTGGAACTTCCGCGACATCTCTTTCATTTTTCTCCGCGCTCTTTGCGCATGCTCGCAAAGAAGGTGGGCTTTGAAGAGGCGTATCTGGCGACTCCGCGAGTTTCTTACCTGGAACGCAGCATGGACTATGTCTCTGGCAGTATCGCGGGCAAACTTGGTCTGCCGCAGACGCCGCAGTCGCGTCCTAAAGCGCGCAGCCTCCCGTGGAAAATCGGCCGAAAAGCGGTCCGTATGGGTATGATCGCTCCGTTTGCCCAGATGGCGTCGTGGTCGGGTGCCGGACCGAGCGTGGAAGCCGTCTTTCGGAAACCCTAAAAGCATGTCAGTTGCGGCACACAATCTGCGACCAGATCCTCTTCTTTGGACGACCCGCATCGCCAACCGTCTCCACCTTGCGTGGTTGCGGAAGACGTATCCCTTCGCGGGGTTTGGCGATAAGGTCCGGATTCATCACACGTGCGATATAAAGCGGCCCCTCGCGCCCTACATCCACTTCGGGAATTCGGTCCTGTTGGACCGCGAAGTCTGGCTGAACATTCCGGAATCGCCGAAGGGGAGCGGTCCCGCGATCATTTTTGATGAAGGCTGCGTTGTGGGCAGGCGATGCGTGATTTCGGCGAAGAACCGGATTCATTTTGAACGCAACGTCATCTTTGCGCCCGGCGTTCTTGTGATGGACCACAATCACGCCTTTAGCGATATCAACGCCCCGATTGCCGCGCAAGGCATCACCGAAGGCGGCACCATCCGTATAGAGGAAGGCTCGTGGATTGGGTACGGCGTTGCCATTATTTGCAGTAAAGACGAGCTCGTCATTGGCCGCAACTCGGTGATTGCAGCGAATTCCGTGGTTAGCCGCAGCGTCCCGCCGTATTCCGTTGTGGCAGGAAACCCGGCGAGAGTGGTCAAGCAATTCGATCCGGTGAAGGGCGAGTGGTCGTTTGGTCTTGCGACGGCGCACAAGCTGGCGGCGGTGCCCGAATGATCTCTGTCATCGTTCCAGCACACAACGAAGCAGGCGTCATTGGCCGTACGCTCCAGGCTATGACCGAAGGTGTGCAGCCAGGAGAACTGGAGATCATTGTGGTCTGCAACGGATGCACAGATGACACAGCCGCGATTGCGCGACGATTCTCGCCCATCGTCAAAGTGCTGGAAACTCCCATTGCGGGAAAGGCGCATGCGCTGAATCTTGGGGATTCGGCTGCAGTTGGATTTCCCCGCGTCTATGCAGATGCCGATGTTGTTATTGCGCCGGATGCGATTCGTAGACTTGCAGAATGCCTGAAGGAGCCTGGCGTGCTGGCCGTTGCGCCCACGCCTCTGTTTGATTTGTCCGCGTGCTCTTGGGGAGTGAGGGCTGTCTATCAAATTCGTTCCTTGTTGCCGTCTTCTCATGACGGCATTGGTGGCTCCGGCGTCTATGCGCTTTCGGAGGCCGGGCGTTCCCGCTTTGGAGAATTTCCTGGCTTAACGTCGGACGACGGCTATGTGCGTATTCAATTTGCGGGGCATGAACGTCGAATGCTGCCCGATGCGCGCTCCAAGGTGTTCCCGCCGAAAACATTGAAAGATCTGGTCGCAACCAAGACCCGTGCCCATTACGGCACGCTGGAACTGGCGGCGGCTTTCCCGGAACTTTGGGAGAGACGCTACCAGCGCAACCATAATTCGCTGGCGAAATTGTTTCGTTATCCCTGGCTGTGGCCGCAGCTTTCGATGTATTGCCTTGTAACTTTGATCGCGAAACGTCGCGCCCGCATGCGCATGCGCAAAGGCATTGTGCAATGGGAACGGGACCAGACTTCCCGCGCAACCGCATAATTCAGTGACCCGCGAAAACATTCTTGCACTTTCTGCTGCCGCAGCGGCCTTGGCTGGAGCGGCTTACTTCTCGCCCGTGCTGTGGCGCCGCCAGCGCATGGCAAGATTGCGGGCCGAGTGCCGCAAGAACCGCATTCTTGCTTTGACCTACGATGACGGCCCGAGCGATGTCGTGACCCCGCAGTTGCTCGATCTCCTGGGTCGGTACTCAGCGCGGGGAACGTTTTTCATGCTGGGAAGGCAGGCGCAGCGGCATCCTGCAATTGCCGATCGCATTCTGCATGAAGGACATACGGTGGGTTGCCATTCCGCGCAGCACCTCAATGCCTGGAAGACGCTGCCCTCAGCGGCGGTTGCTGATATCCGGGATGGATACGAACTGCTGGCTCGATGGGTTACCCCGGATGGAATGTACCGTCCCCCCTACGGCAAAATGACGCTGCCGACGTATGCAGAAATACGGCGGCGCGATGCGTCTATCTGGTGGTGGACGATTGACTCCGGTGACACATTTGACACGCTGCCTCGCGTCGGCGATATCGCCGACCACGTCCGCAAAGAGAACGGCGGGATTGTTCTAATGCATGACCTCGACCGTGGCCCGCAACGGAATCAATACGTTCTTGAAGTGACGGAGGCATTGTTACAAGTTGCGGCGCAGTCATCGCTTCGCATTCAACCGCTACTGCCGGGATCGAAATGAAAAACCTTAGAAAAAAGCGAGTGCTCGCGGTCGCTTCCAGCGGGGGCCATTGGACGCAATTGCTGCGGATTGTGCCGGCATTCGCCGGCTACGATGTCGCCTATGTGACAGTCCTTCCCGCGTATCGTTCCTCCGTGCCCGAGAACCGCTTTTACGTTGTCAAGGATGCGACTCGCTGGAACAAATTGCACATGCTCTTGAGCGCCATTCAAGTCGGCTGGATCCTATTGAAGGAACTCCCCGACGTAGTGCTGTCAACGGGCGCTGCCCCTGGCTATTTCTCAATTGTGCTGGGGCGCATGTTTGGGGCGCGCACCATTTGGGTTGACAGCATCGCCAATGCCGATCATATCTCCATGGCTGGCGCACGCGTGGGCCGTCACGCCGACTTGTGGTTGACACAGTGGCCGCACTTGGCGCGCCCGGATGGTCCTCATTTCGGAGGCTCAGTCCTGTGATATTCGTGACCGTGGGATCACAGGAGCCTTTCGACCGTCTGGTGCGGGCAGTGGATGAGTGGGCCGCACAGCGCGGGCGTCGGGATGTTTTTGCCCAGATCGCTGCCGGGCGATATAAGCCTGCACATATAGAATTCACGGACTTCATGCAACCCGGCGAATTCAAGCGGCGAGTCGCAGAGGCCGATGTCATCGTGGCCCACGCCGGCATGGGATCAATCTTGACCGCGCTTGAATTGGGCAAGCCCATTGTCGTCATGCCGCGGCGGGAGCATCTGCACGAGACACGCAGCGACCACCAGTTCGCGACATCGCAACGCTTCGGCGCGCAAGGCCGGGTTATCGTAGCTCTAAACGACGACGACTTGTGTACCCGGCTTGATGAGGCGGATACGCTGGCAGCAAGTGAGCGCATCAGCGCTCAGGCGTCGCCCCAGCTTATGGCTACGATTCGCGCGTTTCTCGACGGCGCTCCTTATCCGGTGAGCAATCCTTCACAGCCGTCAACCACCTTACTGCGATCCACGGGCAGCGTGCCCGAAGAAACATAAATAAAGGCACGTGCGCTCTATAAAGGAGAGTCGAACGAAATGATGGTCACGACCGAAATCGAACAAGAGATTCGCAACTTCCTTGTACAAACCTTCCTCTTCGGGGATGCGGCAAAGCTCCGGAACGACGAACCCCTCCTGGGTCGCGTCATCGATTCCCACGGAGTCGTTGAAACCGTGGTTTTCTTGCAGGAACGCTTTTCCATCACGGTGGAGGATGAGGAAGTTGTCTCCGACAACTTGGACTCTGTGGACAGGATGGTCAGCCTCGTCTCACGCAAGCTCTCCCGTAACTAACAGATAGTAAAGGTCTTGGAATGGCACTAAAGTGGGATAGGCTGGGCGTTACAAAAGTGCTAATCTCGACTTGCTTCGCTAAATCGTTCCCCCGTGTCTCCCCCGGACCCGTGCGTTGCGAAACGCGCGCAACCTAATTTTTCGAATTCCGAGAGCCCTCATGATCAACGTCGCAATTATTGGAGCAGGACCCTACGGCCTTTCCATCGCCGCGTGTTTGCGCAAGAATCGCGTGCCCTTTCGCATTTTCGGACGCCCCATGGACAGCTGGGAGTCGCATATGCCCAAGGGAATGTTGTTGAAATCGGATGGATTTGCTTCAAACCTGCACGATCCCGACAGCGAATTTACCTTGAAGCGCTTTTGTACCGAGCGCAACATTGCCTATGGCGACACCGGCATACCTGTGCGGCTGGATACTTTCACGGATTACGGCCGCGCCTTTCGCGAGCGCATGGTGGGGGAACTCTCCGATAAGCAGTTAGTCGGCTTGGAAAAAATTGATGGCGGCTATCAATTGCGCTTCGACGATGGAGAAACAGTGCAGGCCCGCCGCGTCGTTTTGGCCGTAGGCGTTACGCACTTTGGGCAGATTCCGGCTACCCTAGCCCATCTCCCTAAGGAATATGTGTCGCATAGTTTCGCCCACAACGATCTGAGCCCATGGCGTGGAAGAAGCGTTATCGTTGTCGGCGCAGGCTCGTCAGGGAGCGATCTCGCAGGGCTTCTTTACCAAGCTGGTGCCGATGTGCAGATCGTTGCTCGTCCTACCGAACTGAAGTTTCATGGCAAACCGGAAATTGGAAAGAAACGTAGTTTACTGCAACGGCTACGCCATCCGAGTTCTGGATTGGGACCTGGATTTCGCAATCGTTTCGTCGCCAACTGGCCGGAAGTGTTTTATTACTTGCCCGAGAGCATTCGCCTGAAGGCGGTGAAGAAGATTCTTGGCCCATCGGGCGGATGGTTTGCACGCGACATGGTCGTAGGAAAAGTACCCCTCGTACTTGGTTACACCATTGAACGTGCTGAGATACTCGACGGCAAAGCGGTTCTGCACCTGCGCGGGAAAGATGGCTCCCGCCGTGATGTCTCGGCCGACCACATCATAGCGGCCACTGGTTACAAGCCGGACATGGATCGCCTCGCCTTCCTCAGCCCTGAGATCCGCTCCAGTTTAACCTTGCTGGATCGAGCTCCGGTCTTATCGCCGTCGTTCGAATCATCGTTGCCCGGTCTCTATTTCGCTGGAGTGGCGGCGGTAAACAGTTTTGGCCCGTTGATGCGTTTCGCCTACGGGGCCCGCTTTGCCGCCGACACAATTACCCATGCCTTGGTGAGGGCGTCCGCAAAGGAATCAGTGTCTTTGCCCCGGGCGCAAATGGCCGCGAGTGAAGCGGCTAACCGTTAATTCAAGACCCGGGTTCGGGATCATCATGAAAAGAGAAACGATCGCAATCCACGTTGGCTATGAGGGCGACCCCAATACCAAGGCGGTCGCCGTGCCAATTTATCAGACGGTGGCTTTCGAATTTGACAGCGCTGAGCATGGTGCTGCGCTCTTTAATCTCGAAGTCCAGGGCAATATCTACACGCGTATCGGTAATCCCACGAACACAGTCCTCGAGAAGCGGGTCGCCGCCCTTGAGGGCGGCGTGGAAGCTCTCACGGTCAGTTCCGGCATGGCGGCCATTGAATACGCGCTGATTAACATCGCGGAAGCGGGGAACAATATTGTTTCCACGCCGCAGCTCTACGGCGCGACTTATACCCTCCTCGAGCATATCTTCCCGAAACGCGGCGTCCAGGGCCGCTTCGCTGCGAGTGACCGGCCAGAAGATATCGAAAAAATGATCGACGACAATACCCGCGCCGTCTATTGCGAGAGTGTGGGTAATCCGGCGGGGAATGTGGCCGACATTGAGGAACTGGCCAAGGTTGCCCATAAACATGGCGTCCCCCTGGTTGTGGACAACACCGTCGCAACGCCTACGCTTTTGCGGCCGATAGAATACGGTGCGGACGTCGTCGTCCACTCGATGACAAAATTTATGGGGGGGCATGGCACCACTCTTGGCGGCATTATCGTGGACAGCGGCAAGTTCCCCTGGCGCAAGTATCCAGAGAAGTTTTACATGTTCAACCGTCCGGAACCGGCATATCACGGGGTTGTTTACGTAGATCAATTTGGCGAGGCTGCTTACGTGGCGCGTTGCCGAACCGTGTGCCAGCGCAACACCGGAGCTACACTCTCTCCCTTCAATGGATTCCTGCTCCTACAAGGCATTGAGACCATGGCCCTCCGGGTCGAGCGTCATATAGAGAATGCCCGAAAAGTCGCCGAATTCTTGCGGGCGCATCCGAATGTCGAATGGGTGAACTATGCCGGATTCGCAGACAATCCCTTATATCCGATGGCCCAGAAGTATCTAGGCAATAAGCGTTGCTCGCTCCTGACTTTCGGCGTGAAAGGCGGATTGGAGGCGGGCACGAAGTGTTTCAACGCATTCAAGCTGTTCAAGCGCATGGTGAACATGGGCGACGCCAAATCGCTCTCCTGCCATCCGGCGTCAACAACTCACCGCCAACTGACGCCCGAAGAACAACGCAAAGTGGGCGTTACGCCTGAGATGATTCGTTTGAGTGTCGGCATTGAGCACATCGACGACATTCTTGACGATCTTGGCCAGGCCTTGGCGCAGGCTTCCAGCGATTTCGTTGGCCGTAAGGCTGTGGCGCAGGAGGCATGAAATGCCACTGAAGATGCAGCGAGGATGGGTTCCGCAAGGCTGGGTTCCACAAGGCTGGATGGACAACAACTTCGCGCCCGTACGCTCCAATGGCGACCGAACGGGCTCGATTAAAGTCGCGCTGATCAACAACATGCCCGATTCCGCCTTTGAGGACACGGGGCGACAATTTTTTACTCTTCTCAACGCCGCCGCCGGCGACCTACAGGTGTCGCTGCAACTCTTTTCTTTGCCAGCTATAAACCGTGGCGGCCGCATTCAGGAACATTTCGACGAGCACTACAGCAACATTGATGACCTCTTTAACCACGGCATCGACGGCGTCATCATCACAGGCACGGAACCGCTTCAAAAAAATCTGCGTGCAGAGTCATACTGGCCGGCCTTGGCCGACTTGTTCGACTGGGCGGAGCGGCACACGACGTCAACGGTCTTATCCTGTCTCGCGGCTCATGCCGGCGTCCTGCACAGCGACGGCATCGAACGCCATGCGTTGCCGGATAAACAATTCGGAGTCTTCGAGTATCAAAACACGGGCGACCATGCCCTGATTCCGCAAGTCGCAAGCGCAGTCCGCTTCCCTCACTCGCGCTGGAACGAGGTTCGAAAGGATGCACTCACCGCCTGCGGGTACTCGTTGCTGACGCATGCCGATCGGGATGGCGTCGATTGCTTTATCAAACGAAAAAGGCAAAGTCTTTTCGTTCATTTTCAGGGGCACCCGGAATACGATACCGATACTTTGCTGAAGGAATATCGCCGCGACATCAAGCGGTTCCTTCGTGGCGAGCGGGCCGGATATCCCAACATGCCGCAGGGATATTTCGACGACACTGCTACGCGGTTGCTTAATGACTTTCACGCGCATGCGCTGCTCAACCGATGCGAAGATGTCATGTCGGCATTTCCCGATGCGCAGGTCTTAGGAGAGCCGTGCAACACGTGGCGTGATTCAGCAGTCTCCATCTACAGAAACTGGTTGAACTACCTCGCCGCGCGTGCCACCGAACGCGTTGTTTTTGCCCCAGTCGCCCGTGTGGAGCAACCCCTCCCGGCGTCGGCCAGCAGCGAAATAGCCTGAGTTCCTCATGCCCCAAAAATTCATGCCCCATTTGACGCGGGAACCCGTCTGCATTCATGACGTCATCGCGTTGGCTGCGGCGCGCTGGCCTGAACATCCGGCGCTGGTGGAAACGGCGGGCACCTGGAATTATCGAGAGCTAGCGGCGGCACTCGCTGATACGCGCAAACTGCTGGCAGAATCCGACGTGCGGCCCGGCGATCGGGTCATGATTGTTTGCGAGAATTCTCGTCCGCTCGCTGCACTCTTGTTTGCCACGACAAGTCTCGATGCATGGCCAGTCCTGGTGAATGCGCGTCTTTCCGCCCGCGAAGTCGATGAGATTCGCGAGCATTGCCGCGCGCGGCTCGTCATTTACACGATCGCAGCCTCTACCCATGCGGCTGGACATGCGGAACGTCACAAAGCGAGGACGATCGCGATCGAGGGCTCGATCGCGATAAGCCCCCTGAATGTTAGTGCGATTGCTGAAGCTGTCGAGGGTGATCCGGCTGAGCGGGTTGCTGCGCTGATTTATACCTCCGGCACGACCGGCGCTCCGAAGGGTGTGATGCTGACCCACCGGAACCTGTTGTTCATGGCTGCTGGATCCGTTGCGGTGCGCAAGGTCACCAACGATGACAGGGTTTACGGCATTCTGCCAATGTCGCACGCCGTAGGACTCTCCGTGGTGCTGCTCGGATCGTTACTCGCCGGGGCGACGCTGTACGTGTCTTCGAGTTTTGATCCCATGAGCGCGCGGGTACTGCTCGAAAAAGAGCGCCTGACCTTGCTCTTTGGAACACCAGCCATTTTTAATCAGTGGCTTCAATATGCGAAGTTGCGAAAAATTTCCTCATTAAAGTTTCCCGCGCTGCGGATCATCACTTCTTCCGGCGCTCCTCTTGACCAAGCCACGAAAACGGCAACGGAAAGTCTATTCGGTATGCCGCTGCACAACGGCTACGGCATCACCGAATGTTCTCCAACCATCGCCTTGACGCGGCCGGAAGCGCCGCGCTCCGATCTTTCGGTTGGGCCTATTTTTCCGGGAGTGGAAGTCCGCTTGTTGGGAGGCGATCGCGAAACTGTGTCCCCAGGGGAAGTCGGGGAGTTGCAGGTTCGCGGCCCCAACATCATGAAGGGTTATTATCGCGCGCCAGAAGAAACCGCGGCCGCCATTGATTCTGATGGTTGGTTCAATACAAACGACCTGGCGCGTCTCGAAGATGGGAATCTCTTCATCGTTGGACGCACAAAGGACTTAATTGTGCATCACGGTTTCAACGTTTATCCCGCTGAGGTAGAAGCCGTGCTGAACGGCCATCCCGGCGTCTCTCGCTCCGCGGTTGTGGGCCGTGCCGTTGGCGGGGATGAGGATGTCGTGGCCTTTGTCCAACTTGCACCGGAAGCCCACCTTACCCCAGCGCAATTAGCAGAGTACGCGGCCGAGTTCTTAGCTCCTTACAAGCGTCCCTCACTCATCTTGCTCATCCCCACAATGCCGATGACCCCATCGGGAAAAATCGCCAAAGCGGAATTGAAGAAGATCGCGGAAGATAAAATTCCCGGGCAGGCCGCGAACCTCGCGGCGCGTCGCTAACCCGGCGGGTTGGGGCCCGCGGTAAACCCTCCATCGAGCACAAGGGATTGCCCAGTCATGAACGACGCGCCATCCGAGCACATCCACACCACAGCGTTGGCAATCTCTTCCGGCCTGCCAAGCCGCCCGATTGGATGCTGGCCCAGCACAAATTTCTGGATATCCGGAGCGCCGAAGAGCCGTTCCGCCATCGCCGTTTCCACCACTGCCGGACACACGGCGTTGACGCGGATGTTGCTCTTCGCTGTTTCCAACGCCGCCGTCTTCGTAAGCCCCAACACCCCATGTTTGCTGGCGATGTAGGCCCCCGCGCCTGCAAAACCCAGCAAACCGGCGACGGACGACATGTTTACGATGACTCCGCCCCCTTGGGCCATCATTTGCCGGATTTCATACTTCAGGCATAGCCACACGCCTTTCAGATTAATGTTGATGACACTGTCGAAATCCACTTCCGATTGCACCGCGATGGGCGCCCAAGCGCCCTCGATGCCGGCGTTGTTGAACGCAATGTCCAGGCGTCCAAATTTATCGACGGTTTTCTTGACCAGCATTTCAACTTCAGCGCCCTGGGAGACATCGGCTTTCACAAAGAAGCCTTGGCCGCCCTCTGCCCGCACGAGTTCAACCGTCTTTTCGCCTTCTGTTTCTCGCCGCCCCGCGACCACGACTCTTGCCCCGGCCTTAGCGAACTGCATCGCGGTCTCGCGTCCAATGCCTGATGTGCCCCCGGTAATCAATGCCGTTTTGCCTGACAAATCTGTTTTCATGGCGCGGCTCCTTCGCGGTCGCTCATAAAATCGGGCACCGCGGGTTGCCACAGTATAAGGACTCATTGGAGAAATCGAAAGCGATCGGGAGCGGCACTACAATAGGAGCGATGACAGCGAACGACAGAGTGGTCGGCACATGGAAACTGGTTTCCGCCGCGAGTACGACGAAGAATGGCGAACCAGGGGATCCTCCCTATGGCGCGGAGCCAGCCGGCGTGCTCACCTATACTGAAGACGGCCGCATGAGCAGCCTAATCAGTTATAGCGGGCGGAAGCCTTTGTCGATCGGTCGCGGGAAGAGCGAAACGCAGCAAGAACAGGCCGAAGCGTTCAGCACCTTTTTGGCTTATGCGGGACGGTATAGTTTTAGCGCCGGCAAAATGACGCATCATGTTGAGATTTCGTCGATCCAAAACTACGTGGGTAAAGATTTGGTTCGCGAAGTAAAACTTCTCGACGATCAATTGAGATTGACGGCCCCGCCCACCCTGGTAAACGGAAAAATCCAGAGTGTTGAATTGGTCTGGGAACGGCTGCCACGCGCCACGGAAACAAATTCTTAGTTTCACACTATCGGTTACACAATTTTTAGTTTGCACCATTTGATTTGCCAGGAGTGAAGCTTGTCCAATCAGAACATCATGGACAAAAAAGTTCTTTTTAACGATGCCATCCTCGCCGATCCCTATCCCACCTATGCCCGGCTGCATGAAGAAGGCCCGATCCATTATCTGGACGTAGGCGGGAAGTGGGCGGTATGGTCAGTCTTCAGCCACGGCGAATGTTCTTCCATAGCGAAGGACCCGCGATGTTCGGCTAAACGCGCCAAGCAGATGTTGCTCTCGTTGCCGTTGAGCAAGCAATCCGAGTTTAGTGAACTCGCGCGCATGCTGAGCTTGTGGCTCATCTTCATGGATCCGCCCGAGCACACGCGCTTGCGAAAACTGCTTAACAAAGGCTTCTCGCCGGCGGCAATCGAAGCGTTGCGACCGCAGGTCGAAGCCATTGTCGGCCGTATGCTGGAGCCATTGGAGCGTGGCGCCGAGATGGATCTCATGCGTCATTTCGCCAATCCCATGCCTGTGCGCATCATCCTTGAAATGCTGGGCATACCTCAGGAGCTCAACGATAAGTTCGTCCGCTGTTCACGCGCCATTGCGGTTTTTCGTGGCAATCCCAATCGCACGGTCGAAGAAGCGCGTGCGGCCCAGGATGCGCTCGTCGAGTTGACCAATTTCTTTCGCGATACCGTCGCGGACCGCCGCCGCAACAAGGGGAATGACCTCATCAGCCTGCTCATCGACATTGAAGAAGAAGGCGATGCGCTGACCGAGGAGGAACTTTACGCCCAATGCATCGCCTTGCTTTTTGCCGGCCACGAAACCACCCGAAATCTTATCGGCAACGGCATGTACACCCTCATGCGGCATCCCGAGGATGCAGCCGAGCTGCGCCAGAAGCCGGAGATGATTCGTTCGGCAGTGGAAGAACTTCTGCGGTACGAAAGCCCCGTTCAATTCACCGCTCGCGTCTTAAAGGAAGACATCGAGATTTGCGGTCAGCCCATCCGCAAAGGTTGGACCGTGCTCTGCATGCTCGGAGCGGCCAATCGTGATCCCAAACAATTCAAGGAACCGGATCTGCTCGACTTGAAGCGCCTCAACAACCAGCACCTTGCCTTCGGCGCAGGCGCACATTTTTGTATAGGAGCGCAACTTGCGCGCTTGGAAGGCCAAGTGGCGATCTCCAATTTGGTGCAGCGCTTTCCTGAGATGAAGCTCGTCGGGCCTAAACCAGAATGGGCTTCGACTTTTGGCTTTCGCGGCTTGACAGGCCTCTCCGTCACACTGTGAGCAAAAGTCTCGCGGCTTAGAGCGGTACCTCGATCAGGGATGGCCCGTTTCCCGAAAATCCCGCCTGCAACGCGCTCTTAAAATCCTCGAGCGAACGGACACGCGTTGCCGACACGCCCATGCCTTTCGCCAGGTGAACCCAATCAAGATCGGGATGTCCAATGTCGAACAGCATGGCGGCCGCTGGCCCTGGCTCTCCCACCCCCAGATAGGAGAACTCGCGCTTTAGAACTCCATAGCTGCGGTTGGCAAAGACCACGGTTGTGACATTCAGCCCTTCGCGCGCCATCGTCCATAGAGCTTGCAGGGTA
>Ga0181531_10000180_pt1 | contig 47828 bp, 34 predicted proteins | sample PEATcosm2014_Bin_38_FD_119743 | JGI IMG/M metagenome (GOLD analysis project Ga0181531, IMG submission 119743) | Peatland microbial communities from MTU Mesocosm Facility, Houghton, MI, USA - PEATcosm2014_Bin11_10_metaG | ecosystem: Environmental > Terrestrial > Soil > Wetlands > Peat | place...
TATCTCGGCGGCGCCATCTCCCCCGGCCTCGGCATCAGCGCTGAAGCCCTCTTCTCCCGCGCCGCCCGCCTTGGCCGCATCGACATCAAGCGCCCCGCCAAAGTCATCGGCACCAACACGGTGACGCACCTCCAGAGCGGCCTTTACTACGGCTACATCGGCCTCGTTGACGGCATCATCGAGCGCATGATCGCGGAGTTAGGCGCACAGCCCAAAGTCATCGCCACCGGGGGCCTCGCCCGCCAAATCTCTGAGGACTCGCGCTTCATCTCGGAAATTGACGACATGCTAACCCTCGACGGCCTGCTCATCCTTTTCGAGCGCAACCGCGCTCCCCGCCCCCGCAGCCGCGCCCACTAATCCCGTTGTTCGGACCGCGATGAAGGGGGCGAGATACCATTTACTAATCGCAGTTCACTGTATTTGTTCACTTGTTTACCCATTCACTTCTTCACTCTTTCACTGCCCACTGTGCTCAACTACTTCAACTACTTCACCGAAATCGAAGACCGATTCCAGCAGCGGCGGGGCTCGCTTCTGCTGCTCTCCACCCTCGACTGGGCTTTGATCGAAACCTGGCGCGAAGCCGGCATCCCTCTTGAAGCCGCTCTGCGCGGCATCGATGCCGCCTTTGACAAATACGAAGCCCGCCAGAAAAAAGCCCGCATGAGGAAGGTCAACGGCCTCGCCTGGTGCGCCCAGGCCGTCATGGAAGCAGCCGAAGAGCTCCGCGAAGCCGCCGCAGGTACAACCCCGGCCAATTCCGAACCCCGAGAATCCGGTTTCGGGCATCAGCGCGTCGCCGCGCATCTTGAAGGGGCCGCTGCCGCACTCGATGCGGCTAAAGTCGCCCCTGAGGCTTGCACCGTAACCGCAACCCGCCTTCGCGCATTGGCATCGGCGCTTCGCACAGCCAACCCGGAAAACCTCGTGCCGCAGGACAGCGCCAAGGCCCATGACAGCGCTGCAGCTCAAGACCTGGAAGCCCTCGAGCGCACCCTCACAGTCCTCGAAGAAAAACTCTTTGCAGCACTCACCGCAGCGGCCCCTGAGGAGTTGCTTGTCGGCCTCAAGGAACACGCCGCGCGCGAACTCGCCCCCTATCGCAGCAAAATGGGAGTAGTACAACTGCGCCAGGTGGAACATCAGTTTGTCCAGAAACAACTGCTCGTCCACTACGGCCTGCCGCGCCTCAGCCTCTTTTACATGAGCCAGCAATGAAGCGACAGAAACCACAGAAGGCGCCGAGTCCGCCGCAGAATACAGACCGCGACGAGGTAGACCTCCCTCTCGTTGAAATCGTCAAGCCCATCTATGGTGGCACCTTCCTTTCGCGCCTGGAGGGCAAGGCTGTCTTTGTTCCGCTCACCTTGCCCGGCGAGCAGGCGCGCATTCACATCGTTGACGACAAGCGCGGCTACGCCACTGCCGAAGCAGAACAAATCGTCACCATCGCACCCGAGCGTATTGCGCCCAGGTGTTCTCACTTCGGCATCTGCGGTGGCTGCCACTATCAGCATGCGGGCTACGAAACACAACTTAGCTTCAAACAAGCCATCCTGCGCGAAACTCTGAATCGAGCCGGTGTCCAACCTCCGGAACAAATTGCCGTCCTGGCAGCCACACTTCCTTCCCAGGCGTGGGCCTATCGCAATCGCATCCGCCTCGCCTTTGACTCTGATGGAAACCCGGGCTATCGCGGTCGCCGCTCTCACAGTGTGGTTCCCGTAAAAGAGTGCCCTATCGCCGCACCGCTCCTGATAGAAGCCGCACAGGCATTTGCTGAAATCGCCCGTCAATCTGATCCGACCCTGCGCGCCAGCGAGCTTTCCCTCTTCTGCAACGCGGATGAAACAGGGGTGCTGGCTAGTGTCTACACGCGCGACCACTTCAAATTCCAGTTCGACAATTTTGCAAACGCTGTCTACGAACGCATTCCCGCCCTTAATGGCGCCGAGCTTATCGCGGAGAGCCGCGCAGGAGAGAAACCCCGCACCGCCGCTCAATGGGGCGCAACCTCGCTCAGCTACCGCGCCGCCGGTTTCGACTATCGCGTGGACCACGGGGCCTTCTTTCAGGTCAACCGTTGGCTCATTGACGCTCTCGTCGAACACGTGACCGCCTCGCACTCGGGCTTGATCGCGTGGGATCTTTTCGCTGGCGTCGGCCTCTTCGCCCGCCGGCTCGCTTCCAACTTTGCCCGCGTCGTCGCCGTAGAATCCGCGACCTCCGCCATCAACGCCCTTGAAGTGAACCTCAACGGCGTTGCGGCATCAGCCGTGCCTTCCACGACCCTCGACTTTCTCCGCCGAAGCCGCAAGGGAGACCGTCCCGACCTGATCGTGGTCGATCCCCCCCGCATGGGCCTCGGCGCGGAAATCACAGCGCAACTCGTCTCTATCGCCGCCCCGGCCCTCGTTTATGTCTCCTGCGACCCGGCGACCCTCGCTCGCGACCTGCTGGCCCTAATCGCTGGCGGCTATCAAATCCAGTCCATCACCCTTGCCGACCTCTTTCCTCAAACCTTCCACCTGGAAACAGTGGTCCATCTGTACCGCTGATTGTCCGGGACGTCCGTTTCTTCTCGCTGAGAAGCACCTGCCTGTAATTTGCCGCACAGACTTTCACGCGAGGGATGCGTTACCCTTCGCCTGCACCGCTCGTCGTCAACTTTCGAATTCAATGCCAACCCAACCCACCAGTTCCGGCCAGGTCTCCCACTCGCCCGCCGCCGCTGGCCTGAATGCTGTCCCTCTCTTTCATGCCGCCTGGCTCTTTGCCACAGGCGTCGCCGTTACAAAATGGATCTGGCTACGCCCCAGCCTCGTCCTAATCGCGCTGACGCTGGTCGCCGCTCTCTGCGCGGTTGCCGCCCATCGCACGCAACGCATCGCGTGGCTACCATTGGCCGTCCTCTGGCTCCTGCTCGGCGCCTGGTGCGCCTGGATGCAGCCCAACCCCATCCCCGCGCCAATGCTTGCGGGACTTTCTGACGGCCTGATGCGGACAGTCGAAGGCACAGTCGTCGATGCCGGCCCCATACGCGGCGAAATCGAACAAAACCTGCAGGATCCCGCCGAATCCACCCCATCCGAACCCGCTCAGCAGCCCTCACAGCGTATTGACCTGCGTGTATCTACCCTCGAAGTAGTTAACGACTCCGCAGACACCCAGGACCCCGTCTCAGGCGCCGTCCGCCTCACTATCCGATGGCTCACAACCGACCCGGCCCAACCCAGCTTGAAGCCCCTCCAATGCGGCGACCGCATCCGCGCGACCGTTCGTCTGTTACAGCCGGAGGTGTACCACGATCCGGGCGTCTGGAGCCGCGAAGAATATCTCCTCGATCAGGGAATCACCTCAACCGCATCCGTCGACATCGACCGCATTGATCACCTAGGAATCGCCGAAGGCCGATTTCTGTCGTGCCGCATCGCCACCCTCCAACACGCCTCCAGCGCCCGCATCCTTGCCCTGCCCGCCGCCATGCGCAGTCTGCCCGCCCCCTTGCGCTTGACCTCAGACGATGCCGTCATGCTCGCCGCCATGATCACCGGCGACCGCACCTACCTCACCCACTCCCTGCGCGTCGGCTTTGAGCGCACCGGCTCCTTTCACATGCTGGTAGTCTCCGGCTTTCACCTCGCCATCGTCGCCGGATTCATCTTCTGGATCGCGCGCGGCCTTCGCCTTCCCCGCATCCCAGCCACCCTGCTTACCCTCCTAGCCTCACTCGCCTACGCGGTCTTCACCGGCTTCGCCACCCCCGTCCAGCGTTCCCTTTGGATGGTTACCCTCTATCTCTTCGCCCGCCTGCTCTACCGCGAACGCAGCACGCTTAACACTATCGGCTTTGCGGCGCTTTGCCTGCTCGCCATCAGCCCGCGCAGCCTGTTCGACTCCAGCTTTCAGATGACGCTGCTCGCGGTCGTCGCCATCGCCGGCGTCGCCGCGCCGTTATTGCAGAGCACTATCCACCCCTATCTCAACGCAACTCGCGACCTCCGTCTCATCCTCATCGACGGCAAGCTCTCCCCGCCGATCGCCCAGTTTCGCGTCACTTTGCGGATGCTCGCCACCGCCCTGCAATCCGCCATCAGTCCGCGCATCGCCTGGCGCGTCTTTCCTTTCGCAATCCGCTTTGTCCTGCGTGTTGGCGAACTGCTGGTCGTTTCCTGCGTGGTGGAAATGGCCATGACCCTCCCCATGGCCATTTACTTCCACCGAATCACCCTCTTTGCCCTGCCCGTCAACCTGTTCATCCTTCCCCTGCTGCTCATCCTCTTGCCCGCTGCACTCGTCACACTCCTGGTCGCCCTCGTCTGGCCCGCAGCCGCAGCCTATCCTGCCATGCTGGTCGCCCTGCCACTCCACTTCGGCACCGGTCTGGTCCGTCTCTTCGGCTCCTTTGTCTTCGGAGACTTCCGCATCCCCGCTCCACTTCTCCTGCAATCGATCGCCTTCGTCCTCCTCCTAGCCGCAGCCATCGCGCTAGCCCGCCGCACCCTCGCTTCAAATGATCCACACAATCAGCGCAACAACCTGGGTGCCCCGTCCATCCCGCGCACTTTGCAGAATAGATGGGAAACAATACGCTCCATCGTCTCCCGAATCATGAGAGATTCGTCGTCCGGCCGGCTGGCCTGGGCCGCCCTCATCCTCGCCGCCCTCGTTGCCGTAGCGCCGCGCCCCATCGAGCATCCCCGCGACGCACTCCTCATGGAAGCCATCGACGTAGGCCAGGGCGACTCCCTTCTGCTCATCACTCCCGACGGCAAAACGCTCCTAATAGACGGGGGCGGCTTCGGAGGCGGCCCACGTCAGGCCCCGCAAGATTTCGACATTGGTGAAGAAGTAGTCTCAGAAGCCCTTTGGTCGCGCGGTATCCGTCATCTCGACGCAGTGGCTCTCACCCATGCCCACGCCGACCACTTGGGAGGCTTGCCGGCTGTCCTGCGCAACTTCCATCCCTCTGAGTTATGGGTAGGGAACAACCCACGCTTCGGAGCCTACAACGCTCTGCTCGACGAAGCCGCAACCCTCCACGTCCGCGTCCGATCTTTTCGCGCCGGCGACGCGCTCATCTTCGGCACAACCCAGATCGCCGTCCTCGCTCCGTTTGCCAGCTACCAGCCCGGCCCCGAGCCCTCCAACAACGATTCACTCGTACTGCACATGACCTACGGCGCAACCTCCGTCATGCTTGAAGGCGACGCCGAATCCCCAATCGAAGACGCCATGTTGACCGAACCCGGTCTTCAGAGCGCGCTTCTCAAAGTGGGCCATCATGGCAGCGCCACCTCCACGCGTCCGGGGTTCCTCGCCCGCGTAGCCCCGCAGTGGGCCGTCATCTCCTGCGGCCTGCGCAACCGCTACGGCCATCCCCGCCAGGAAGTGCTTGAAGAGTTACAAGCCGCCCACGTCCGTACCTTCCGCACCGACATTCACGGAATAACTTGCTTTCGCCTTGACGGCAAAGCGGTCGCGCCTGATCCTGGCTGCATCTCGCGGAACAACCAATAACAATACAAGAAGACGGTCAAGTCAGAACGCGGACCGTCGGTCCAGTACCGCGTCGTTGATTCCCGAGCGATGCGGCCCAGACTCTGGGAGTGGCGCCAAAGGTGCGACGAAAGGCTTCGACGAAAGCACTAGGTTGGCTGAACCCAACCGCGAATGCGACCTCCTTCACAGAGCACCCTGCAGCAAGCAATTCCACCGCCTTTGTAAGCCGAACCTGCCGTCGCCATGAACTGAAATCAGTCCCTACATCCTTTTGAAAAATTCGCTCGATCGTTCTCACGCCCACGCCTGCCTCCGCACATAGTATTTTCAGCGGCTTCAGTCTGCTGGGACTTTCGAGCACTGCGCGCGCTACCGCAAGTGCACGCTTCTCCACTGGCAGAGTCACAAACATCGGCGCTGAAGGTGCCTGCGTCAGATGCAGCATCGTCAAATCGCGCAGCGCGAGCTCGTGGTGATTTCGTGTGCGAATCTGCCCTATCCGCACCATCTCTACAATCAACTCTCTCAACAGCGGAGTCACGTAGAGCACTTCGCATGTCCGTTGCAACCGCGAAACCATGCGCGGTCGGAAATATAAGGTCCGCATCGAAACCGCTCCAGACATATCGATTCGATGAAACGTACCCGCCGGAATCCAAAGCGCGAACTGCGGTGGGATCAGCCACATGCTCTGGCCGGCGGTGACCTCCATGACTCCGGAAATCGCGTAGATTAATTGATCCGATCCATGCGCGTGCTCCGGAACCCGAAAACCCGATTTGTATTCGTACTGGAGCGTTGCAACGGATACGCCGCGTTTTGGATCATAGTAACGAATTATTTCCTCGTGTCGCATTATCTATATAATATGACGTAATATATGTCTTGCGACATCCTCATTTTCAGAGCATCATCGTCTCATGACCTGCACTGCGAACCTGAACCGATACAAGCTCATCGCTTTTGCAACCATCGTCGACGTTGAGCGCGCGAAAACTTTCTATAGTGAAACGCTTGGTCTCCGCCTGGTGGAAGAAGAGCCTCCCTTTGCACTCGTTTTTGAGGCCAACGGCATCATGCTTCGCCTGGGAATGGGCAAACAAGTTTCCGCAAACGTCGGCACTGTGCTGGGTTGGCAGGTCCCCGACATCACCACGGCGGTCAGCGATTTGCAACGTGCTGGTATACAGCTTGAACGCTACGAGTTCCTGAAGCAGGATGAACCCGGCATCTGGACCGCGCCCAGCGGAGCTCGTGTCGCATGGTTCAAAGATCCGGACGGCAATCTCCTCAGCGTCTCTGAGTTCCCTGATCCAAACAAGTGAGCACGTTGCAGGGTTCAATCCCCTGGTTGTTAGAACCGCACCCGTACCCCCACCTGCAACTGCCGCTCCCGGTAAAAGTCCGTCGCATTCACATTCAGCGGTTGCCCAAAACCGGGGATGGGCAGGCCAGTCGTGGAACTGATTTTGAGGCCAGTCAGAAAGTTCAGTGTCGGGAACGTGCCTGCCGCGCCTGTCGCACTGGGCGGGCTGCCAGGCTGAATGCTATAGCCTGTCGTCTCGATCTCCGTGACATTCTGGTGATTAAACAGGTTGAAGCTTTCCACCAGCAGTTCCAGCTTTCGCATTTGCCCTAAATCAAAGCTCTTGCCCATCCGCATGTCCGCCTTCCACGTGGCTGGATAGCGAAAGGTGTTACGGCCAATGTTATAGACCACGCCGTTGCTTCCCACGCCATAAACCCGGCTCGCCCCGCCGGAGCCGTTCATCCCCGGTCCCAGTCCCGCAATCAGCGAACCACCGCTTGTGAACTCCTTGGCCAGCGATCCCGAGGTTTGCATCGAGTACGGCAATCCGCTGTGAAACTGACCGATTCCGGAAAGCATCCAGCCATTCCCAAGCTTGCCCGACAGCCCGTGCAGCTTCCATGGAGCCTCGTAAACAGCCATGACTGCCGCTGAGTGGCGCATGTCCTGGTTGCTGGTTCCGTACTCCTCCTTGAAGTCAGCCCCTTGGCTTAAAAGATCCGGGGCCAGCGGGCTCTCATCCGGATTCCAGTCCATGGCGTGAGAATAAGTATAGTGAGCGTGCAAACTTAGCCCGCGGTGGCCATAGCGGACCACCTTGACCATAACTCCCTCATAAGTCGAGTTGGCCTTGCTCATGATCTCGTTGATCCCTTGATAGCATGGGTTGAGCCATCCGATGTATGGAGTTATGCCTTCAGTTATACAGTCTCCTTTGGATACGGTCGCCGAAGGCCAGGAAGCGTAGTACGGAACCGTGATCTGCGCGGCCTTGATAGGGCCCAGGCCGAGGTTGCCGCACCGGCCGTTGTCGGGGCCGGTTGGCGCCTGGTCGCACACGTTATAGGTAATAGTCTGCGTCGACGTCGGCGCAGCAAGATTGGCGTCGATCGGAACAGGCAGCCGCCGGCCCAGGCTCACCATCGCGCTTGCCGTCACTTCCACGTGGCCTGGCAACCTCTCTTCCACGCCCACCAGGCCCTGGTGCACCTCGGGATTGTGGAAGTTCGGCGAGAACTCGACCGCGCCTGGCGTAACTACGCTACCCGGTGGCCCTGCCAGCACGTAGGGAAACGGCGGTGCGCCGCCGCCGTTATTGGGAAGGTTGTCCGTGGGCCGCAGGAAGAAGCTCATATCTCCGTTCCGCGAGCCGGTCTGGGTCAGCGCCGTCTCAATAGTCGAGTTCTCCGTGCGACCGTAGTACATTCCGTAGCCCATCCGCAGCACCGGCCAGCGGCCCTCGGCGCTCCCAAGCGCCAGGCTAACTCGCGGACCCCAATTATTGCCCAGGCTGGGCAGCTTTTCCGTCAGCGGAAGCTGCGGGTTGTTGAGCCCTGGAATCGGCGGCGGCATCTGCTCCATCTCCCAGCGCAGCCCGGCCGAGAGCACCAAAGTTCTCTTCGGTTGCCATTGCGTCGTTACGTACCCGGCCCAGTCGTTGGTGCTTAAGTACCAGTTACTCGGACCTATGGTCTGCGAGAAAGAGGAGTAACAAGGCAGATTACCCAGCCCACGCACCGTGCCCGTCGGGTCCGTCCAGACCGTGCCCGTTTGGTCACAGTTATGCTGGTTGTCCGGGTTCAGTTGGCCGTTAGTCCCGAAAGCGGCGAAGACCAGCGCGTCGGATGCAAAATTCTCGACGCTCGAGTAGGTATACGTACCGGTCTGGTTGCGCAGCATGCTGGTGGCGTCGAAGTTATGGCTCAAATCGAAGCCCGCCTTCACCAGCAGGCTGCCACGCACCCAATCCACCATTTCCTGCCCTTCGTATAACCGCTCGTCGGGATAACTTCCCTGCCCGAAGCGCGAAGGATTGCCGATGGTGAAGCCATAGCGATTGTCCACCACGATCTGTGGCAACTGCCCGTAAACGTTCGGCCCGAGGAGCGTTTGCTCGTAGGCCGACGGCGTCTCCGGCCGCATACTGAGGATGTTACGCCCTGCGGAGCCCTGAGTTATAGCTAGCAGATTTGGTGTGAGATACGCCTCCCATCGGCCCAGCAGCCATTCCTTGCTGGCCTCGCTCGATCCGAAGCTGTGGCTGCCGAAGTTCTCCGAGACGCCAGTCAACCCTCCCCCAGGTGAATCCCACGTGGCGCCAATCCCCTCCAGCGTTAACCGATGCCGCTCCGCCGTCTGCCAATCCATGCGCCCGAAACCTACCCACTGTGCGGACGTCCGCGGAGCCGGCCCGAGCAGCCCGTCCAGCGTCTGGAGCATCTGCGAATAAGCCGTCAACCCCTGGACCAACCCGCTGACGCAACCGGTCGGTTGTTGTCCTGGCGGTCCCGGCGGCGCCAATCCCAGCCGCGTACTGAGCACTTGCATCTGGCAGTCGTCGGGCGTCGCAAAGAATCCGCCTGGGGTCGGAGCACACGGGCTGTTGGACTGGCAGTCGCCAGGAGTCTGCCAAACATAGGGATGTTTCACCATGGCGACTCCCTGGTCGTTGCGCCGGTAGCTGTCCAGCGCGCCAAACCAGAACAGCTTGTCGCGCTTGATTTGCCTGCCTACGCCCAGGCCCCAAACCGTCTCTTGGTCGGGCGGCGTATACGACTCCGGCGAACCATTCGGGCCGTTGTCAAAAATCGGGACAGAGAGGATAGTGGATTGATCATAGTTAAGTGCGGCCTGCGCGGTCTCCGTGACCCACTGTGTAAACGGGTTCTTCGCCCCCCAGGTATTCTGCCGGTCAAACAGAAACCCCTGCCCGTGCAGCCCATTTGCTCCGCGCTCGGTCTCCACATTCATCCGGCCGCTGGCCGCGCGCGCACCCTCGGCCTCCACATTTCCGGCAACCGTCTGCACCTCGCGAATCGCAGACTGAGCAATGGGCGATGTCCCCCGTCCACCTGCCCAAGCCTGGCCCATTTCACTCGATTCAGCCCCCCCTCCAGTTGCGGATTGAGATCCAGGACCACTCCCACCAAATGCAAGCCGCGTACTCGCCCCATCCACGCTGGTATCTGCCGGCTCCTGCCCTGAGCCGCGCAGCGAAAGCTGCGAACCGCTTCCTCGTCCAGCCACGGCCGTTGGCGTATCCAGCACAAAGTCCTGCCAGTGGCGACCGCTCGCCGGCAGCCCCTGCACCTGCTCGGCGTCCAGAGTTGTAGTCACTGCCGGCGATACCGGATCCATATCTCTCGCGTCAACTTCCGCTCGCGTCACTTGCCGAGGGCTTAACGCGTTTCCGATCAACACCATGCCCTGCATCGGCGCTAATGCCAACTGCGCCCCCATCTGAGGCGCCTCGGCAGCCAGAGCCGCATCCCCTGCGTGGAATACCTGGACTATTGCCGCCGGCATCTCCAACGCGAGTTGATCGATCTGCCGCCCACTGACTGTCAATTTGGACAGCGGCTCCTCCGCCAGCTCCACTGTCACCGTGGGCGTCGAAGGCTCTGGCGCCTCCCGCGCCCATCCCGCCCGAAGCGGCCCAGCCACCAGGACAGTCCTCGCCGTGAGCACCCGGCTGGCAACCGATTCCACCGGAGTCTCCCGCTCGACTACAGGATCTTTCACTGGATTCGTCTTCGGCTCAGCCGGCACGAGTTCCATCGCCGTCTGCACCCGCGCCTCATGCCCAGCGGCGACGACAATCCCGTCCAGCCGCCCCGTGCCCAGCCGCTCATTCTCCGCCTCCAGCGTGTACTCGCCAGCCTCAAGCCCTTGAAATCTGTAGCTCCCATTTCTCGCAGTAATAGTCCGCTGCGTGGCCCCGGTTGCTTCGTTTCGAACCACTACCGTGGCCCCGGCAAGAGGCGCGGAACGCAGATCAGTTAACCTGCCCGCAATCGACCCTTTGTCAACGGAAGCCCCGTCTATCCTACTGATTACATTGCTATGTTCGGGAGGGATCAATCCGACGGTTCCGGTGGTTCCCGCCGCCGTTTGTCCCCAAATAGCGAACCGCACGCCCGCTACCATCAGCAGCGCCGCCAAAATCCATGCCCGTCTCAGTCTAGTCCCAGCCATCGAGTTCTCACTCGCGGCAGACCGTGGGAATCCGTGCAACATGCTCATCTCCGGCCGGTACTGCTTACGAGCCGGAAGGGCTCACGAGCCCGGGCCTTCGTACAAGCCCGTTTTCCCGAATTCCCAAAATGGCAATAAAAGTAAAGTCGCTTATGATTCTAGGCCTCATTCGGTAAACTGAGTAGACGGCCTGCAACCTGTGTGATCCACAGCACAAGCCAGCACGATTCACTGCTCTTGTTTACTGTTTTTCTTCACAGTCTCCTTTTTTACTTGTTCACGTTTTCACTTCTTCACTGTCTCTGCCATGTTCATCGATGAAGCAAAAATTCGGGTCAAAGCTGGCGACGGCGGCAACGGCTGCATGGCCTTCCGCCGTGAGAAGTTCGTCCCCCGCGGCGGCCCCTCGGGCGGCGACGGCGGCCGGGGCGGCGATGTCGTCATGGTCAGCTCCCAGCAGCACAACACGCTCATTCACTTCCGCTACAACCCCGAACACAAGGCGAAGCGCGGCCAACACGGCATGGGATCCAATTGCACCGGCCTCGATGGCGAATCCATCATCCTTCAGGTCCCCGTCGGCACCTCTCTCTACGATCAGGAAACCGGTGAGCTGGTCCATGACTTCGAGACGCCGGACGATCGTGTTGTCATTGCCAAAGGCGGCCGAGGCGGTCGCGGCAACCAGCACTTCGCAACTCCTACCCATCAGGCCCCGCGTGAACACGAGCTCGGACGCACCGGAGAAGAGCGCCTGTTCCGTCTCGAGCTCAAGCTCCTCGCCGACGTTGGCCTGGTCGGATACCCCAATGCCGGTAAGTCCACGCTCATCTCCCGCATTTCCGCTGCCAAACCCAAAATCGCCGACTACCCCTTCACCACCCTCGAACCCAACCTCGGCGTAGTCACTGTCGGCGAGGAGCCCGATCAGGAATCCTACGTCGTTGCGGACATGCCCGGCCTCATCGAAGGCGCGCACCTCGGCTCGGGTCTCGGCACTCAGTTCCTCCGCCACATCGAGCGCACCCGTCTCTTACTCCACCTGGTCGACGTGAGCGACGCTTCGGGCCGCCCCGATCCCGTTGAAGACTTTAGGGTTATCAACAACGAGCTGGCTAGCTTCACCAGCAGCACCAGTCTGAACGACCCCGACCCCTTCTCCGACGACGCCAACAATCCGACCCAGCCAAACTATCCCCTGGCGCACAAGCCTATGATTGTGGCAGCCACCAAGATTGACAGCGCCAACCCCGAAAAGCTGAAGAAGCTCCGCACTCATATCAAGCGGAGGAAATTGGAGTTCCACGAGATTTCCGCCGTAACCGGGCAAGGCATCGAAGAGCTCAAATGGTCCCTCGCGCGCCACCTGCGGAAGGCAAACGAATAGAGCCGGAGACCCAGAAGCGCGCTCGTGAATCTGTTGGTCTGGAAGGTTAGAAAGACAAGCGGAATGTTGGCCTGGATGGTGTGAGAAGGGCACAATATGTTCGCTCATAAGTAAAGAAAAAGCCGGATATATAACCATGTGGGCAAACTAAAAGGGCATTTGGTTGGTCAGGAATTGGACGGAATCGGGAGAAGCTAACCAGGGAATTGCCCAAATGAGAGGGGAAGCTCACCATAGAATTACCCTTTGAAAGTTGAGCTTGACGGGAGCGAAGGGTAGGCGCAGTAGGTTTTGTCTTTTCGGGTATTGAATTCAACTCAGCTTGGCAGTTGGTTCCTGGTCTCCACCAGGCTCCGCCGCGTCCTGGTGTAGTTCAGAAGCCGCTAGTGGTGGCGCAGGTTGTACAAGTGAGCGACGGAAATCGTAGCCAGGCGCGCGTACACCGGCCGCTTGTAGACCTCGAACTCGCGCTCCGGAATGCGCCATGTTGCCGGGCCGCGTTTAGGTTGCGTGAAGCGCCGCCGCCGATAAACCGTCTCCCGCACCCACTCGCCGGCCGTGTAGCACGCGATCAGCCGCGTTATCTGCACCCGGCTCAGCCCAGTCATCTTCTCGATGCAGCGCCGCACCAGGCCCCATGCCGCTTTGCCCAGTTGGGCGTATGCCGTCCGGCCAACACCCGCTCCACCCAGCCATAGAGCTGCCGGCGGTCTTCGGCCTCAAACTGAACCTCATTTCTGGCCGCAACAAAACGACCACTCGCCTCCAAACTCAACTCTTCTGCTCGAACCATCCGGAACTTTACTACCCAGCATGACCGACCCTTCAGGCTCATCTTGTGGGGGAATCAAAGTCTTCCTTCAGGCTCATCTTGTATTGGAATAGGCGCTTATTTGACCCCCTCAGTTGGTGTTGCTAAACTGTAAATGCGGGGTGGAGCAGCCCGGTAGCTCGTTGGGCTCATAACCCAAAGGTCGCTGGTTCAAATCCAGCCCCCGCAACCAAGAAATTACAGATTCTAAACGGCTTCCGTGAGTGACTCGGAGGCCGTTTCTACGTTTGGAGGCAACTTAGGCAAGTCTTGGGCAAAGAATCCCTTGTCCAAGAGTGCTCCAAGTTCTCCGGCCACCCGAACATCATCCGCCGTCACAAAATGGGTGTACCCCATCGTTGTCCTTTCATCCACGTGCCCGAGGGGTTCTTGTCGAACAGCCATCGGAGCGTGCAGCGGGTCCAGCAAAGTGGCATTGCCATGACGGAAGGCGTGTGCCGCCCCATCTAAACCCAACTCCTTCAAAACGGGCTTCAGTGCCCTTTTGACGAAGTTGTCTGGTTCGAGCCTCACTCCACCCCCGAGCCGCTTGCCGGATTTAATCAATCTGCCCGGAGTAAGGAACAATGGCTCGTCCGCCCGACGGCCTTCAACGAACGAACGCAACTGCTCGGTTACGGTGCTTGCGATTCTCCTTCATAAGGTCCAATCCTCGGACTCTGTTCGCAAGGTTCGTAATCGCTTCAGGCATTGGGTCCGGTAGCAAAGGGATGCGGTTAGTCGTATTCAATTTTGGAATCGGCCATTTCTTGAAGTCTTCCTTGGCTTTTGCCAAATCGGCATCCGAAATCTCCTTCGTTTCGGAGTTGTTCCATCGCTCTTCGAACCAGATGCCAATTTCCTTCACAAGCAGTTGGTCGGTCACGAGGACTGCTACCTCATCTTGTTGATGTCCCACGCGGCTACCTAAGGCGGAACTAGACAGGTTCGCCGAACCAACGATAGCGCCAACTCCCGGCACCAGATACATCTTGGTATGGAGTCCATCTCGCTGCTTCACGAGTAAGTCCTCCCGCATCCTCATGGATTCCACTGCATATGGGTCTGTCGCCGGATTGCCGAGCCAGCAAATTACCCTAATCGTGCCGAGGTAGTTCCCGAGCAAACTCTCCCACTCCGGCCTGATGAACGCGACGGCAACGTCGAGCCTCTTGGAGTCTGAAGCCAACTCGACAATTGCCTCTCGGATTGAACTTGGGTCAGGAAGGAACTCTGCGGTTGAGTCATTCTTGTTTTTCACGGGCGATACCCCTTCGATAAAAGTCTGCTCCCGGTTCTACTTCGCGACCGCATCCGTTGTTGCATCTGTTCCACCCTCGTCCTCGAAGAAATCATTGTCGATGCGCTTAACGACGTATGTGCTCTCTGTCGAGATGCCGACCTCGTAATCAAACATGAATGGGAGAGTTGCGGCCCGTCTATGAGGATGACCTTGATGTCAAGGCCGTTGGCATATTCATGGGCGTCTTTGGTGAACGTTGAGGTCGTTAGGAAAATGCCCTTACGCGCCCTCTTACCGTGCAGGGCTCCAACAAACTTCTGAATCTCAGGACGGCCAACACTGGCGTTGTCCCATCGCTTCGCCTGAATGTAAATTTGTCCGAGCCAAATTATTTCCGGCCCGGATCAGACCACCTTGCGCCCGCTCCACTTCCAGTGCACCACGCAACTTACCAAGATCAATCTGCCCGCGTCCGTGGCGCAGGGCCTCTGCCATCAATTCGTGATCACGCACTACGGAATTGCGTTCAAAGAGATGTTCTTTCGCAAATTGAAGTGATTCTGTCGCGAGAGAGTGCGTGTGGTGGATGCCGGGAAACTGCTCACGTGAGTTCGCGTGGAGTTGTTGCAGCGTGTGCCGTTCGATTGGAGCGAGCCGAGCTTGCTGCTGTTCTCTCACCTGCTCCGTTGCGATTTCCGCCAACTTGTCCGCGCGGGATTCACGTACGAGGACAGCAACTTCGTTGTCGGTTGGCTTGCGGCCATGTTCTACGGTGAATCGCTCGATTGCGGCGTCCCGCTGCGCGCTCCGCACACTGTACTTTTCGAGCAGTTCATTCGAGACGCCGCGAATCTCGAATCCATAATCCTTGCCCTTGGAATCGCGACGTGGCTCTATCTCATAACCCAGGCCGCGCACCTCACGGGCCAGCGCGTCCCGGTAAACCTCGGTAAGGTATGCACGCCGCTCATAAATCCCGGATGCCTGGAGCGCCTTCCAGCGCCCCTCGACTCCGTCATAGGTCAGGTTGGCAGCAACGGCATGTGTGTGCAATTGCGGGTCGAGTTCACGGCTAGTGTCATGGCGATATGTGGCGACAATCCAATTTGCGGTCGTGCGATCCTCATTGGCACCGTTCAGTCGGACACGTGTTGCAGAGTGGCTCTCGGCTTCTGCAAGCGTCTCCCGGACCGCTCTATCGTGAGCCGCGACCAGGCGCTTATCTCCGCCAACGAGCGCCTGAATAGAAACTGACTTCGGCGCGGAAAAGGTCAGATCGTACAGAGACCGCCCTTTACTCTGTTCGCTCCTATCCGGACTAATGCGGTCCGCGCTGTGCCGAGGCCGAAGAAACTCTCCGGTCTCCTGGTGCAGCCCCTCACGTACAGCTTCAAATTGCTTCTGGGCTACTTCTCCGCGCAGGCCGAGCAACTCCGCCCCGCGTCCATGCCACTCACCTTGAACGCGGCGGTGCTCATCGTAATAGTCGCTGTGTTCGAGATGCCGCTGGGGATACCCGGCGCCGCCCGACATGGCTCGGATGGTTAGCACAACCCGACGCTACCGCTGTTCGAAATGTGGATGCAAGCGGGTACGTCGTGGTGCCCTGGGTGTCTTGCGCGCAGATTCGGCCATAGTTTTTGTCTATAGTGGCATAGATAAGAAGTCTTGGACTCAGAAGGGCATCTTGCGGCACTGTGGGGCATGAGGTGGATAATTCATGACCATTTCGATGATGCACGTTGGAGCCATGCGGACAGTTGAAGCGGGGCCATATGTGATTCTCTCTTCTCCGACGAACGACGTTTTCCCTCTGAGTGAATATCGACACGAGCGGTTGCTGAATAGCATAGAGGCTGCTGCTGTCCTCGGAATCCATCCGAAGACCCTCCAGCGTATGGCACGAAGCGGCCAGATCCGCGGGATTCGTGTCGGGAAGCTTTGGCGCTTTCGACGCTCGGAGATCGACATGTGGATTGAGAGAAAGCTGGCCTCTTGAGGCGAGATCAGGGAGGGCACACGAAGCTAGTCCATCGTTCCCTCAGGATTGCTGGATGATTCTGCGAGCGTCAATTCCCAGCGTCGCGCCGAATAGCATTCTCACTGCGCTCGTTTTGGAGATAGACACCATCCCTAAGCCTGACGGTTTAGGCTTACGAAATGCGTAACCACAATGCGAATACGCATCGAACAATCTCGAATGGCGTTCTAGGATGTTCGATCTCCATCAGAGTTCTGTTCGAGCGCTATTGGCCGAGATCAATTTGCATCCTTCGAGAAAATCTGAGATCGAACTACGACTTCTTAACCTTGGAACTGAAGAAGTCAGCTGCTTCCTGACCGCATGCAACAGAAGTGGGGCCACTTGTCTGGTTAGCCGGTTTTACATCCAGGTGGAATGGATTTGTAAACATTGGCCGACTTTCCGTTACCGATCAGTCCCAGCGAGTGGCTGGCAAGATTTCAACTCTCCGACCGGGACTGATGTGCCCAACTCTACTCTGAAGGGAGATGTGCGCATTTCCATTGCTCGCGCCGTTACCCCTCTTGCGCCGGGTTATCGAAGCATCTTTCTGCTTCATGACATCCACGGACTCGATCATGGAGAAATTGCCTCGATGCTAGAGTGCACACGCGGTAATACGAAGTCCCTACTGTACAAGGCGCGGCGGGTACTGCGCGGCGCTCTGACCACACAAGCAGGATCCGACGCCGGCCGATCAAGCAGGAAGTCGGCGCAGGCCGCGGACTGAAACGGGTACGCCAAGCGGACTTGCGAGGTAACCGCGCGCACCGGCCTTGAGAGCTTATTCGACAGTGATCAGGCTGGCCACGTAGCGGGCGTTGTCGAAAGTTGTGGTCACAATGACATGATCTCCCAGGTGGAGATCGTGGCCGGGTGGGAGATGGGCGGAATCAAAGAATACCTGGTAGCTTTTGCTATCTCGTGGATCGATCAGCACCAAGTTTCCAGAGTGCACATCAAGGGCGGAGATTTCTCCGCTGAACACAAATGCAGCTCCTGGCGTGGCCAGGATTGCCATTTGGCTCACAACGCCTCGCCCCTTGCTGTCAGATTCAAATTTGACCGAAATGAGAGAGCCCTTGACGATATCTGAGGCTCCATGGTGCTGTGAAGAAATCGCTTCTTGTCCGACGCGAGCGACCGACGCGTTCACCGGCACGATTAGCTTGATTGCTTCACGAGGCAGAGAGGAACTAACCGTCAATTCGCGAGTGTCTGAGTTGTAATTCAGCACCAGGCCCTGGTACTCACCTTCCGGTGACTGCGAAAGCACATGGATGCTTAAGGCATAGACGCTTGTTCCGTCCAACACAGTTTGAACCGAGGCGTGATCATCGGGCGCCAGTTCGAGGAGAGAAGTCTTCTTTCCATCGCGATAGACCTGGGTACGTTCGTCAAATAGCACTTTGATCTTTTGCTTGCCAAAGACTTTGAGAGTCAACACATCGCGTACGGGATCCACATTGAGGATCTCACCGCCCACAATCGTGCTTTTCCCTCGAGGAACGGACGGAAGCGCAGGCAGGTCAACTGACGCGCTTTCCGACTTTAACTCGGGCCGTGAGTTAGCGACTTGTTGTGGGAGTGCACTCGCAACGGACACCTGTGCGATTGCCATAGCGCCGGACAAAACTACCACGAGGAGACGGTCCATAGTGCACATCCTTTATCAATTGCAAATGGTAAGTTGTGAGACAAGTAGCTTGATGGCGTTGCATGAGTCGAGACGGTCGGGAAGAGATTTCAAGCAACCATAAGTCTCTTTGCATGCCGGCAATACCCTCCAGTGTTGCGCAACGAAAGATAGTGCGCCCAATTGAGATTCACCTTATGCTCAGCCGGCCCCACGGAAAGGTCAAAACAGCACAATGTCCAAGACACCATTAAGATTCATCGCAGCCATCGCAGTTGTAGCAATCATGGGGCCTCCTGGTGTCTGGGCGGGAGACACTCTAAGAATCACTATCCTAAGGCACAGCGAGCTAACGCCCGTTCAGCGCCTCAATCGGGAAGGAGTTGAAGCTATCAAGAGACAGCAATACGAGAAAGCCGCAGCGCTGTTTTACAAGGCGTATCTCTATGACCCTGCCGATCCTTTCACGCTGAACAATCTGGGCTACATCTCCGAGTTACAAGGAGAATTGGATCGAGCGCATAAGTTCTATGCGTTGGCAGCGGAACAAGGCTGCAACGCAAACATCGCGCTGAGCAATGCCAAGCGCCTGGAAGGTAAGCCGATGCAGTACGCATTCGAAAGCCTTCAGGATACCCCTATGCGAGTGAATCGAATGAATGTGGATGCAATGGGTCTTCTATCAGAAGACCGGGGCCTGGAAGCGATTACTCTTCTGCGGGACGCTCTGACCCTGGATGCACAGAATCCGTTCACATTGAATAACCTTGGGGTTGCTGACGAAACCATTGGAGACTACGCCAGCGCCTTGCAATCGTATAACGCAGCTGCTCGATCGCATTCCGCAGAACTTGTAGTTGTGACACCTGACCGCTCGTGGAGAGGAAAACCAGTTAGCACGATGGCGGCGGCGAGTGCGCAGCGGCTGGAAGACCGGCTGAAGAAGATGAATAGCGCGGAGGTGAACGCCGTGATGTTGAACCTTCGCGGAGTATCGGCGGCGAATCAAAACGAAGGGCTTGCGGCAAGACAAGACTTTCTTCATGCTTACTTACTCGATCCGGCCAATGCGTTTTCGCTCAATAACCGAGGGTATGTTGCGGAGATGGACGGCGATCTTGAGACGGCACAGTTTTTCTATGAGAAAGCCAGAAAGTCCGGCGATTCGAATGCTCGTGTCGGGCTGGCAACCCAGCATGCAGCCGAGGGCAAGAGGCTCTTTACCGTGGCCAATGAAAGCGACCAGCAGATGGATGGCGAACTTGACAAGTACAGCCAGGAGCGCCGGAAGCAAACAGGTCCGATTGAACTGATACCTCGCAATCATGCGGCTGACGGAAATCCGATCGCGGCACCTGAGGGATCTTCATCGCCCGACGTTCCGTCGGCTACAGTGCCATCGGCGCCGCTGGTTCACTAGTTTCAGAAAGGATCCGGTTCACATGACCAATCGCTTCGAAGAGTCCATTTCGCATCAATCGATAACGCTCCTTTCCCGTCTGCTGCTTACTCCGGAGGTTGGTGGCGATTCGCATCCCTCGATGATGGCGGAGATGAAGCGGGACGCTCTCAGCATCGGCCGGGAAGAGTTTGACAATCTGTTATCGTTGGCCAGCTCGAACCATGTGATCGTGCGCGGGTTGGTAGTGTTCCGTGACATGATGCGCGAGGCAGAGGACGCCATTCGCGCCGAATGGGCACAGACCGCCCTTGTTGCTGAGCAGTTGCGCATCACCACGGCACTGTATTTTCTGGAAGATATTTGCACAGAATTCGAAGACAAGAAATACGACGTGACGGTGATCAAGTCCCTCGATCACTGGCCCGATCTCGGCGGCGATCTCGATCTGTATACAAATGCCGCTTCGGAAGACGTAATAACGCTTATGAAGCGGCGCTTCGACGCACAACTTGCTCCACGTAGCTGGGGAGACCGTTTGGCGGGCAAATGGAATTTCGTTATCGCCGGGCTACCGGAGGCTGTGGAAATTCACATGGGGTGCCTTGGGCAAACAGGTGAACAGGCAGGGATTGCCGCGCGTGTGGTAGAAGGCTCGCGTCGTGTTGTTATCGGGAGACATGTGTTTCGAGTGCCGTCAGCGTCGGATCGACTGATGATTTCAACTCTGCAGCGGATGTACCGCCATTTCTACTTCCGGCTGTGCGACATTGTCGACACTGTAGCGTTGTCAGCGAGCGGAGGCATCGACTACTTTGACTTGCGCTCTTCCGCGACTTCCGCCGGAATCTGGGAGGGGGTTGCAACGTATCTTACGATTGTGTCGGATTACTCGCGGGGGTACGGCGGTTCAGGGCTTGATTCTCCGCAGTTCGTGTTAGAAGCAGCGCGGTTTGGTGGCGATGAAGTCTATTTTGCGAAGGACTTTCTGCGAATACCGATCGTGCCGCAGTCGGCCCAGCTTTACGGAGAACAACTTGCCGGCATGCTGCGAAGGCGGGAATTGCAAAATGGCGCCCGACTCAGTTTGTTGCCGTGGCTTGCCACAGCAGCTTTGGTGGGGCAAAGAATCACTGGAACCGATAAGGGCATTTGGTGAGGAGCAGGTTCGGGTCGGGCCACGCGAAGTTGGAGTCAGAGACTTCGATTGCATTCGTTGCTAGTTAACCATTGGTCAACCAAGAAAGGAGATGCCGGGAGTTCTGCCACCGGCGAAAATACTATGGGCGATCTGGCAACGACGACCCCCGAACCAATCTTAGTCGGTGCGCAATCCACGAAGAGATCCCGGCACATGATGCAGGATGCAGGCGCGAACCCATGGCCATCGATTGGATCACAGCTACCCGACGGGCATTCGTCAAATGATGCGGCGCCGGCGGCGGCAGTTTCGCGGCCGATATTTGCATTGGACCCGCTGGTGTTCAAGCGCGACCCTGCCTCGAACGTCATCTCATTCATCTTTCATGTTGTGGTTATCGCTCTGGTTCTTTCGCTGGCATTAAAAGCGCGCACGATTGTCACGCGGGAGACGGCTACGATTGTCACTCCGGTGGATTTCAGGGTTTCCATTCCTAAGATCGTCCTGCCTGTTCCAAAGGCAATGGGTGGCGGGGGTGGTGGCGGCGCGCGCGATCTGGTAGAGGCAAGCAAGGGGCATTTACCGACGATCGCGAAGATCCAGATCATGCCTTCACAACTTCTCAAGTTCGATCATCCGAAGCTGGCGGCCGAGCCATCGGAGCTGGTAAAGATTCCAGAGAACAACAATCTGCCGAATCTCGGTATGTCGCAGTCGCCGCAGATTGCGATGGCATCGCAGGGAAGCGGGAGCGGCTCGGGATTTGGGCAGGGCAGTGGTGGCGGGATTGGCTCCGGCCGCGGCGGCGGAGTGGGTCCCGGAACCGGTGGCGGCTACGGAGGCGGCCTGATGAGCGTGGGCGGCGGAGTGAGCGCACCACAGCTCATTCATTCCGTCGAGGCGGAGTTCACAGAGGAAGCTCGCCGGGCGAACTATCAGGGCAGCGTTTCCATCAAACTCATTGTCGATTCGCAAGGGAACCCGCAAGACGTTCGGCTGGCCAGTCATCTCGGAATGGGGTTGGAGGAAAAAGCCATTGAAGCAGTGAAGCAGTACAAGTTCAGGGCAGCCATATATCAGGGACATCCTGTATCCGTGCAGATTCTGATCGACGTGGCTTTCCATCTACATTGATCTACAAATAGCAAGGGGCGCCGATCGCGCGCCTCATTATTTTGCATGATTCTCTATTGTTAATCTCCATATCATCGAACCCTCCGCACCGATGCGGCGATGACAATGACAGGAGGGAATTCACCGGTTACCGGTTGCTCCGGTCCCATCTGCGCTTCTCCATGGCCCCTGAAATCACCCTCCTATGCCGGTGGATTGCCGCCAACCTCGCGCTCCGCGCTTCGCACATATCGCAAGAAAAGTTCAGACTGTGCTGGTTTGACCAGACAGCCCAGGCCAGATGAAGCAAAGTCAGGTAACTCACCACTCCGAAACATGAAAGGGGAAAGCATGCCCGAAAGAAGCGGCCACCATTTTCACCACAGGTTTAACCGGGAAGGAACCCACGACTCCTTTTGCTCGACCTGCTACATGACGGTCGCAACGACAAGTGAGGAGTTCGAGCTTGTCGGACACGAGGACGTCCATATATGCGACCCGGTGCGGCTTTACCAGGTGAGCCAATGCAGCTATTACCCGCCAACCAATCTCGAACGCGGAGTTGAAGGGCCCAGGCGGTTCATGCCGCTTCTCCGAGCCTGAGGCATCTCATCCCAAAGTCTGCTGGTAAGAGAGTGTGCACTTCATTAGTTTCTTGTCAGGTCCGGTGCGCTGATCGCCGGACCGTAAAGTCCGCACCCCAGATATGCGGCTTGCGCAAAGGCGCCACTCACAAACGGTCACCGCCGCGATTCGCAATGGCATTAATGCCCGGCATCTTGTGCAGTCTCCGTGTGTTGCAACGGGGGCTTCTTTGCGTAATAGCCTTTGCGAGTCCTCACGATAAGCTTGCCATGCTTCGGTGCGTTCGCCTCAACACGCACAATCCTATAGCCGCCCAGGCTTGCCGGTTTGGAGGAGCGATAGCCGATAGTGTATTGATCGCGAATATCGTGAGCAACCTCCCCTGCAATGCTATCCACATCTTGCATGGAACGCGGAAAGTAAGCGATACCACCGGTCTCCTGCGACAGCTTCTCCATCGCAGTTCTCGCACGCTCCGATTCATCCTTTTCGTCATCGAAGAGCAATCCGATGGTGTAAACCACCGGCCCTCCGAGGTTCTGAACGCGGCGAATGGCCTGCTCCAGGTCGATGCGCGATGCATTGTCTGCTCCATCCGTAATTACCAGCAAAACCTGCTTCGGGAGTTTTCCGTGGTTGGCTAATTCGTCCGCCGAAACGGCCACCGCATCGTACAAAGCGGTAGTCCCCCTGGTGTCGAAGTGCGATAGGCCGCGATTCAGCGCGTCGATATCCGAAGTAAATTCCTGATCAAGGAAGGCTTTATCGGAGAAGTTCACAATGAACGTTTTGTCCAGCGGGTTTGAACTCTTCAACAGGTTCAGCGCGGCTGCATTGACTGCCGCACGCTTGTCAAGCATGGAGCCTGAGTTATCAACGAGAATGCCCAGCGATACGGGCTGGTCCTGGTGCGCGAAAGAAGTGGTGGTCTGCGGAACACCGTCCTCCCAAACGCGGAAGTCGTTGCGGTTCAAATCGGTAACAAGTCGTCCTTTCTCGTCCACCGCCGCGCAAGTCAACAGCACTTCATCCACATCCTGATGCATAGTGTAGATGCCATCTTTGATCTTTTGAATCTCACCGGTGCGAACCGGCGCAACGGCAGACGCCGTGCTGACCTGCGGGTTTTCCAGCATATCCGGGGAGGGAATTGGGTCGCGGTCCGCATCCAGACGCGGCTGAACCTCAGGATGTGTGGGATCCTGCACTTCAGCTTGCATTGAGGGTTGCGCCTGTATGGTCCCGCCGGGCTGGACCTGGCACCGTAATGACGACCCACCCCAGCCAAGCAACAACAATACCGCCAGATGAATAGGCCGGATGGTGAGTGACATCGTTCGTAGACTAAGAGAACGCAGGTCCCAGGACATGATCTTCACAGCCCTCCTTTATCGGTTAGCAGAACTCGAACTCGTCGCCGATGGTTCCGTCACGGGAACAATCTGATCCATCGGCAACTCCAGCGAAAACAGTGAAGCAGATCCTTGATCCGCATACGCCCAGATGCCATGGAAGGCGGCCTGCAATTCCGGGTGCAGAGCCAGCAGCGCGGTCATCACCTGTATAACCTGCTTTCGCGCAGCCGGGGGATCGCGCAGTTGTGCTGTCTCGGCAGCGTCAGGAGTGTAGTGAACCTCAAGGTCGAGTGCGCCCAGTGCCGCTGTGGTGTCAATTGCGGTCACTTGAAAGATAGAACCCTGCGTACTGAGAATCACCGGCTCAACGCCAGGAAGATTGCCGGGATGTACTTCTTCTTCCTCATGCTGCAACTTCTCGAGGTTGGGACTCGACAGGAACTCGACGGGGTTGAGAAAGTTGGCGGCTGTGCGGTAGTAAAACCATGCGTCCCAATTCATATTTTGTTTGGCAAACCGACGCGCAGAGACCCAATACCAAAGGCCATCGTGACCGGCCTCCGTCATAGGCTTGCTGAAGAAGCCGGCAAGCATCCAGCTATGCTCCGCCGTCTCCGACAAAATGAGAGAGATCTGTTGCGGACCGGGGACACCGGTGGCATGAAGAAGGACCAGCGCATACGATCCTGACGGCAGACTAGTAAAATTCAGCACCACGAGTGGAGACCCGCAATAAAAGTCCGTTTGTCCGGGGCCTGCAGACTGCGTCGATGCGTCCAGCGCATAGAGGCTATCGACGGTAATGGTCGCCTCCCGCACGAGCGGATTCAAATTGGCGACTGAACCAGCAATCCCGCTAAAGTCCGCGGCTACCGCGGGGATGGTGTTCGCCCGCAGGGCCTCCGCATCACCGCTTTGCACTTCGCGAACAATTATACGGGCCGCACTCGCAAGGGCATCCCTTTCGGCAACGGTCATCTGCGATTGCGTTTTGCAGGAGGCGGCACTCGCTGCCAAGGACAACATCGCAAACGCAGACGTCAGAAACAACGGGCGAACGCGCCGCAAATTAGAGGATGTAAATGGCATGGCTGCCGCCTTTCGAGGGGGCGTGGGGCTGGCAGACCGGAACTCTTTGTCAGCACACATATATAAGATGCAAGTAAGGTGCGGCCAAGACGCAGCATAACAGCGCAACTTATGACTTATTTTTGGGCACGAGTGAAAGCGGCTGAGTATATAACGGTAATGCTTTGGAAGCGCTGTGCAATTTGGTTTTGCGCCGCCTGATGCGTGGTAGTAACGTCCCACTTCGAGTGGTTACAAGAGCAGTTGTTTTGTAACTAAGTGAGCTATTTTGCTCACTTATTAGATAAATCTTTGGTGGGTAGATATTTCTTCAGGTATTTGCCTTGCCACATTGGCATGGATATATATACTTACCGAGAGACAATTTGATTAAGTATTCTTTTGATTTGTTGCCAAGGCGGAAAGAACTCTGGAGTTATGTGGAAACCATTAGTGGCTGGTTCTTAGAGGATGGCCACGTCGATAACTTCCGCGCCGTGCTTAGGCTTGAGCCGAGCTTCGTATGGGCAGTTCAGAGAAGTAAGCCCTACATAGTTGCCGAGACCATTCAAAGTAAAGAGGTTACGGAGTGCTTGTCAGGCGCATCGTGCCGTGAGATCTCAGACCAACCCGCTTGCACCTATCGGGCCATTCCGAACCGCTCGCCGGAGTGGCGCAGTAGTCAGAGTGCTGTGACATATTCAGGATCTACGGATTCAAATTCTTTGTTGAGGCGGATTCATGAAAACTCTTCTATTTGGATTGTTACTCTTTCCGTTCGTCGCGCCCGCACTCGCGAATGTGGTCGTCAGCGCTCCGTCGAATGGTGAAACAGTGGGTTCAACCGTAAGCTACGCAGCAACCGCGACATCGAGCACTTGCTCGAAGGGTGTGGCGTCCGTGGGCGTCTATGTGGACTCCAAGTTGCTGTATGTAGTTGATGGGGCTGACTTGAACACGACTATTGCGGTAAGTCCAGGCAGGCATAATACGGTCATCGAAGAGTGGGATTATTGTGGTGGCGCCACCTTCGTTTCGATGGAGCTCACATCCAGCAGCCAACCGGGTGTTCATGTGACATCGCCGGCAAACGGTAGTTCAGTGAGTTCTCCTGCCAATTATGTGGCAACAGCCACGAGCAGTTGTTCCAAAGGTGTAGCATCGATGGGTATCTATGTGAATAACCAGTTGGTTACCGTCCAGAACGGAGCAAAACTCAACGCCCAAGTTAACCTGGGTGCGGGAGCCCAGCACACTGTGGTAGAAGAGTGGGACGAGTGTGGTGGGGCGTCGTATGCTCCGATTAATGTCACTTCGCAGGGTGACGACAAGGTGCTCTCCAACCTGCAGGCAAGCGACGGATGGAACGGCTGGGGAGAATTGACACCGAATTATGACATTTGTGCCGCGCCATGTCCTGGTGTGTCCTGGTCCATGTTGCAGCATGTGAATTCGCCGTCTTTGAGTGGAAATGCGACCCAGTTCAAAATCGGTGGAACCGCGCCTTATTCCGATGTTCTGTGGTCGATTCCTCTGCTTGGACAAGGCACGACACAGGATATTCCCGACACTGATCACACGTTGATCCAAACTCTGCACAATTTCACTTACGATGCCTACTTCTACGGATCAAACCTTGGGCTTACGCAGGTTGTGGAATTTGACGTAAATATGTACATGGATGGCTTGGGAATGATATGGGGAACCCAGTGCCGTATCGCTGGTGGAAACGAATGGGATACCTGGGACGACCCAACTTCGCAATGGGTTCCGACTGGAGTTGCCTGTAACCCTGTAAATGACCAGTGGAATCATGTGACGGTTCAGGTGCAACGGGAAGCAGACAACACTCTTCTTTACGAGTCGATATCGCTGAATGGCGTGACCGCTAACATCAACAAGACCACTCTGCCGTTCTCAGTCCAGTCCGGCTGGTGGGGAGTTACCGCCAACTACCAGATGGATGGGAACTACAAGCAAGCGCCGAATACCACCTACCTGGATAACTTCAGTCTGACCTATTGGTAATAAGCTCGAAACATTCTCAGTTGATTGGAAATCTGACTCCGGAATTCCTGGCTGGAGTGTCAATGGAGGCTTTGTTCCGCCAAGCCGGAGATGGCTGCGCAAGAGAAAACAGATGAGCAGACTTTCACGCAGAACACCTGACGATTTCCGCATTCCGATCAACCGGTGTGAGCAACCGATCGTAGTTGCTCTGGCCTGTGCGGAATTGGGCAGTTTTACTTCTTGATTAATGGGATATTAGCCGCCTGGCCTTTACTCGGTTGAATGGGAGGCGGGAGATGTTTAATGAGAGAGAAGACTGTTCTGCGAAGATTCTGATTGTGGACCATAAATCTGCGATTCGAACGGCGATGTCGCAGGTGCTCATTGGAATTGGTTATCACGTAAGCTTTGCGGAAGACGGGCTGTCCGCATTAGCTGAGATTGGCAAAGAAATCCCCGATATCATTTTCTCCGATCTCAGCGTGCCCGGCATGTCCGCGTTCGAGTTGCTCTCTATGGTTCGTCGTCGCTATCCCTCGATTCGGGTTATCGCCATGAGCGGCGCGTTTACCGGCGAAGAAGCATCCTCCGGCATTGCCGTGGACGCCTTCTACCAAAAGGGTTGCAGCGCGGGTTCTTTGTTGAAGATTATCAGCGCGCAATGTCAGTTGGAACGGAGATCTGTCAACCAGCGTTTCGCGCCTGAGCCCAACCGGAGTACGCCCAAGGAGCACTATGCCTTCGGAGAACACACGTTACGCGAAGCGACGAATATACACGTGCGGCGCAATGTCCTTCTCGACAGACTCTATCTGACCCGCCATCAGTCAAGCGAGTGAAGGGACACTGGCCACAGAGTTCTTCTTCAACTTCTTAGTGTCCAGCGCCGCGCATGAGCGCATCAACACGAACTGAAATTGTGGCGGACGCACGGGGCCTTACGGCCCCATACTTGCGGGAGTGCATGAATTGTAGCCAAGCGACTCGGCTGTCACCGGCGCGGGCGGAGTGGGCGGTGTCGCCCATGGGATCTTTGTGAAGTCGAAAAACTCTAGTAAGTTGGGCTGTACCGCGTCACGATTAGTGAGGTAATTGTGATTGCCGATAAACCGGTCTTCGACGAACCTGATCACCGCTGTATGGTCCATCGGTGTGTGCGAGACATAATGTCTCCGTGTGAAAGGCGAGATGATGATGTTGGGCAGGCGGAAGCCAAGCTGCGCGGCAAATCCATTAACGGCCGCAGCATCGCCAGAGTTAGCTCCGGGGTCAGTGAGCTCGAGATCGCAATGCAGTGTTGGGGTCCCGGGAGTTGTTGGCACACAAGGGAAGTATAGATTCGACTCCTGGGCCGTTGCATCGGGATTCACTGCAATCTGCGAGATATCCGGGATGGTTCCGAGAGAGGCATCGGTGTTTTGATTAGAGAAGCCGGGCACCGGTGGAACATGGTCGTATGGTCCTCCACCCTCGTCGTAACTGAAGAAGAAGACGGAGTCCTTCCACTCAGGGCTAGCCATGAAGGAATTCACAACTTTTGCCACTTCCGCCTGACCCAAGAGAATGGATTGGCCCGAACCCGGATGCTCGTCGTTGTTTCCGTAGCCGGCCTCAATAAATGCAAAGCTGGGCAGGGTATTGTTAGTCAGATCGGTGAAGTAAGTTGTCAGTGGGGTAATGTGATTCGTATCGATGCAGAAGGAGTCTCCCGAATCGCCAACTACGCTGGATCCTTGGGTGGGAGGTGTACAGGCTGCACCGGTTGGATTCTCATACAGATACTGATACGAATAAGTCAAGTTAGAGAAGTCGGTTGCGGGATACGCAGCGTTTGAATCGCCGGGGCAATCATCCTCGTCTAGGCAAAAGCCCTGCGTAACTGTGTAATAAATCTTCCAGGACACGTTTGCCTGGTCAAGTTCCTGAAAGACATTCGGGATATTGAGCTGAGAAAGATGGTCATCGCCGCCCGGGTCGTGGACCAGGCCCTGGGTCGTGCCGCCCGTGAACGTTGCGATGCGATTGCCGATGCTCTTGGTCGCCACCGGCGAGAACCAGCGATCGGATACGGCAAACTGAGAGGCCATGAAGTAGTAGTAATTGAGAAAGCTCTGGTCGTAATATCCCATGGCGCGCTGGCCGGTCAGATCGGTGAAGACCCCGGAACAGCTACCGGCGGCCCCGGGAATTGTGCAGCTAGTCGTGTAGCCTTCGGCGTTGTGGACGAAGCCACCCATCTGAATCGGTCGCGTAGCGAGAAAATCGTAGGTGTTTACGTCTCCGAAGCTTGCCAGCCAATCCGATGAGAGATCGTCAACGCAGGTGCTTGTGAACTTGAAGAGCGGGTAGGAAGTGCCTTGATCGTCGGCGTTACTGATGGTGTTGAGCTTGTCGTCGATGCCATCGACGTTATAAGTGTTGCCGTCGTCTCCGACGTTCCAGCTATTCGCAATCCGGTAGGGATTCAGCATTCCGAAGTAATTGTCGAACGAATGGTTTTCCTGCAGCATGAAGATAACGTGGTCGATGGATTGCGGGCTGCTTGTTGCTAACACCGTCACCATCGCAGTTGCCGAAGCATCTCCTCCAGCACCGGTTGCGGCTGCCGTGTAAGTGGTCGTCACCGCAGGGCTAACCGACTGCGTTCCGCCACTTGTCTGCAGGGCGTACGAACTGCCATCGGTTCCGGTGACTTTAACCACAGTGGCATTCGTTGCGGTCACGGTCAAGCTGGAAGCGCTGCCCGAAACAATGGAAGTAGGATTCGCGATGATGGTGACGGTCGGCGCGGGAGTTGCTACGGAAGTTACGGTCACCGTCGCAGTGGCTGATGCGTTTCCTCCAACGCCCGTTGCGGTTGCGGTGTAGGTCGTCGTTGTCGCAGGACTGACTGCCTGCGTTCCGCCGCTTGCCGGGAGGGTATACGAGCTGCCATCGGTTCCTGTCACTTTAACCGCAGTGGCGTTTGTCGCAGTCAATGTCAAGGTGGATGAACTTCCTGCTGTTATGGAAGCCGGGTTGGCGGTGATGATAACGGTTGCCGCGGAAGCTTGTGCAATGGTAACGGTGGCGGGCGCTGAGGCGCTTCCACCCGCGCCGGTTGCGGTCGCGGTGTAAGTGGTGGTCGCGGCCGGCTTGACCGCCTGCGTTCCTCCACTCGGCTGCAGGGTATACGTGGTACCGTCGCTTCCGGCGAGAGTCACCTGAGTTGCATTGGTCGCAGTCACGGTCAACGTGGAGGAAGCTCCCGCGGCGATCGAGGTGGGACTTGCGGTGATGGCCACTGTAGGCGCCGGAGAAGGGCTGCCGATGGTCCCGCCCGCGCATCCGGTAAGCAGAACGGGCAGAAACAGGCTTGGAGCCATCGAGAAAACGGTCCGTCGGATAGATTGTCTAATGCGCACGTTTGTCACGATGTCTACCTTCCTGTCCCTTACTGTTGACCGTTCCTATGCGGCGATTCGAGGCCATGTGTCATGAGCTCAAGTCCTCAATTGGATTTGGCTGATCCCCGTCGTCGTTGAAATGATGCTTAGAAGTTTGTGACTGGTTCCATGCGAACGCGTTCGATCCGTTGTCGACGTGTCCATGGTTTCCTGCTGCTGCAATCCGGTGACGGCCCCCTGAGTCAGTCATTCGCTGCGCGGAAGAAGCTACCTGCAATCGCCAGTTCGGCGTGATCTGGCCAGTCCGCAGAGCGCGAAGCCAGCGAGGACTGCGCGAGGGAAGAGCTCCAGCATTTCCTATTTCTCTCTTGCACTTGTGGAGTTCGAACCAGCGCAAATAGCTTTTGACAACGCAAGTGATGGTCATCTGAAGCCCCGCCGCATAGTTTTGCTGGGCCATCTGGAGTTGGAGCTCCGTAGAGTGCAGGACCGCAATCAGCTGCTGAGCCAGTTCGGCTGGATCGCCATTCTTGTAATAGCGAATGGACATGCCTTCGGCTGCAGCCATCTCGCGAAAATCGTCGATGTCGGAGCACACGATGGGAACTCCGTACTCGCAGGCTTGATGAGCCGGCCCGCTTGAACCTGTCGCTGAGTCATATGGCAACACAAGGATGGATGTTGTCTGAAAGAGCTCAGGAATGGATTCCTCCGGAACATATCCACGGAACTCAATTGGCAGACCCGCTTGTTGTTCATCGCGGATCGATTCCCAATAGCCGGCCTTCGTGTGATGATTCGCGCCTGCAATGATCAACCTTGCGTTTGGGATCTTCTCCAGGACAGTTGGGAAGGCCCGTATCAACGTCTCCAAACGCTTATAGGTTCCCCAGTGCCCGATCGCCAGAATGCGTAGATCCGGATTGCCACGCTTGGTAAAATCCGGAGGGCTTGGAATGGAAGCGAACGTGCCGTGTGTAGCCAACAGCACGTTTTGAGCTGAATACTTGTCAAGCAACGTGTTCCGGTAATGAGGAAGCAGGACGGAAAGTGAATTCGCCTTGAGTAATGTCCTGGTGGCCAGGTTACTTCCAATCTTGAATAGCTTTTCCTGCCGGACACCTGAAGTCGAAAAATCGACATGCTCGATGATGTTGTGCATGGTGATATGGGTGAAAAACCCCGCCGCTCGCGTCAGAGCAGGCGCAGACAATCCCCCGAATGCGGCAACCGGATTATTGGGTGTTGCAAAGCTGGAGAAGACGAGATTGAACCACACGACATCGGGCTTCAACCGCCTAATTGCATTTAGCAGGCGCATCGGAGTTGCCAGGCTGGCGAATTTCCAGCAACGGATCACATTGAAGCCCGGCAGCTCCGTGAGTTGATCGGCCTTCAACGAGTTGCCATCTTCGTCGGTTGCAAATTTGTAGTCAGTCAATTCGTCGGCGAGAATAGTCAATTCGACGTCAGGATTGCGGCGAAGCTCGCGCGCGATATGAAACGCGTACTCATTCAGCTGGCGTCCGCTGGGAGGAAACGTGGCGACTAGGCAGATTCTCATTGGAGTCGTCCTTCAAAACAGAGTGATGCGTACATACGGCCTGAACTGTTGATTTTGACCCCCTTTAAAGTTGAAGAAAGTCTCCTGCTGTATGCCTGCCGAAAAGCGAATTGGATAGGCAAGGACGACGGTTCCGGAATCGTCGTTGAATTTGCGGCGGAAGGGCCTGGCATACGAGAGTGAAAATCCATTTTGGAAAGCGTCGTAAACGTGGAAACTTCTGGTGCTGGAATACGCGGTCGAGAGTTGCATGTCCCAGCTGTGATTTGGAGCGAAATCGACGGTTCCGGCCGGGCGCAAGTTCTGCGCATTTCCCCAATTTGATCCCACGATCCGCCAGGCGCGCACGTCTTCCGCTATCGCTTTGAGATTCAGCCGCTCTCCGAATTTGCGGTCAATGCCGATATAAGAAGAGGTGTAGTAAGCCTCGTAGTTCACCGGCGAGAACTTCTGGTCGCTGGCCCCCCATCCAGTCACCAGAGCGGTTTTTCCCCAGGGCGCCCCGACGCGGAAATCAATGGCTGCCGTAGTTGCCAGCGAATGGAGATTGCTCTCGGTAAACGGGCCTGTCTCGCGCATCACATGGCCGCTGACAGAAACCGCATTGAAGAATGAACTCGTAGACATGTAGGTGAATATGCGAAAGAGGTTCTGGTTCATTTCGACGGGGGACTCGGAATCGCGGCGGACGGTTGCCTGAATGCCGCTATCGAACGTCAGCAGGTTGTTGCCAAGATTGAACGTAGGATTCAGCCCAAAGTTGAACGTGTAATCCGTTGTATTGCGACTGATGATTGAGTTTGTGCTGGGGACAGAAATCTGCCCCTCGGCGTTGCGTATCTGGAAAAAACCACTGGCGGTGGGCAGATGGCTGAGATGCAGGTGAAGCACGTTTGTCGACTGCGTATCAATGGAGGAACGCGGCGGCGGAAGAAGGGCGGTGTCGGAACTAGGCACTGGAAATGCGGCATCCAGCTTGGAGTCCAGAACATACACTGTGGAATCTTCGAAGATAGGTTCCACCAGAAAACTGGAAAGTACACTCAGAACAGGCGTAACTCGTAGCCCTTCATCCGCTCCTGCCTGGAGGAGATCCTGTTCGGCCGTTTGGTCTTCGCCTTCCGCGCTGGATGCCTGGGCAAAAGCAGTGAGCGCCTGGGCGCTGTGGTGTTCCTGGCGATAGACATTGGCTTCGGCCAGTAGATACTGGTAATCCGGGGCGGCTCCGTCAGCAGCCTTCACCGCCGAGAGTTCGGCCTGAGCTCTGGGTGTGTCTCCAATCGCAAGATAGTTGTCGGCAAATCCAATCCGCACTTCCGAATCCGGTGCACCTGCCGCCTTGGCGCGTTGAAGATAGGTCTGCGATAGCTGATATTCATGCATTGTCCGGAGCACATCCGCCGCGGCGATGAACTGGGTTCCTGTGGGCGGCTCGGTGACTCCTGCTTCGCCTTCCATCTGGGCCAATGCAATCTGTCTTTCCGAGTCCTCCGAATGGCCCTGGTCCGCCATGAGTTGAGCGATAGCCAGGCGTACGCCTACGCGGTCGCTGCCCGGTTCCGTGAGCGCTTTGCGGAAACGGTCCATGGCGCCATCGTGGTCTCCAAGAGTGCTGAGAGCCATACCTGTGGAAACGTAAACCTCGCCCATTCCGGATTGCGAACGCATTGCTGACACTGGAGCATGCAGGGCGCTCTGGTCAGCCAGTTGCACATACCGCAATGCCTGACCGCGATCCTGCAGGTTTGCGTAGGAGCGTGCAAGCAACGCATAAGTATCAGCATCGCCGGGTGAATCTTTCACTGCAATCTGAAACTCGACGATTGCATCGTGGTATTTCCGTTCAGCAAACAATGCACTTCCCAAGCCGAGGTGCAACGTTCCGTCGTCCGGAGTGAACTTCAAGGCGGTCCGATATTCATCAATCGCTTTCATCGACATGTGTTGCCGCCCATAGGCGGTTGCGCGAATCACGTGAATGTCTCTTGAATCGCCCAATGCCCGTCTTGCCAGATCCGCCTCTCGCAATGCTGTCTCCGGCTTTTGCAAATCAAGGCTGGCATAGGCGAGTCCGAGGTGCGCCTCGCCGTTGTTTGGCTCTCTCTTGAGGGCTGACTCGAAATCTGCCGCGGCCGCATTGGCCTGGTGAAGGTCGTTCAGCATGTAGCCGCGGTTCACGTATGCCGTAACCACCTCGGGATCTCGATTGAGCGCCTCAGTAAAGTCCTGTCGCGCCTGTTCGCTGAGCCCTTGATGCTTGTGAACATAGCCTTCGAGTAACGGAATGTCGGGCTCTTTGGGAAAGACTTCGAGATACTTCGATGTCAAATCCAGGAGCTCGTCGTACTTTTCAAGATGGAGCAGATCGTAACCGAGGTAGACTACCACGTCCCGGTCTCGAGGCAGCACTTTGATTGCCTTATGGCCGACTTCAGCAGATTCCTGATACTGTCCCTTGAAACTCAGGTATCTTTCTTTTTCCCGAAGGATTTGAGGTTCGCTTTCCATTTCGCCCGGGACGCGGCTCAGCCAGGTCCCAGCCAGATTGTAGTTATGCGCTTCAATTCCGGCGTTCATTCCTCCTGCGAGAATGAGGGGTTTCAGCGGGGCCAGAGCATAAGCCTTGCTGTAAGAGGCTTGGGCCTTTGTAAAGTCGCGGCGAGCCGTGTAGAGATCTCCAAGTGCAAGATAAGATACGTACAACGACGGATCTGCTTGTTCCAGGCGCTGAAAGTACTTTTCCGCATCCTGGTCCCGTCCCGCTGCTCGCGAAGCATATCCTAGGGCGGTTAGCGCAAACCGGTTGATAGGATCTATGGCGAGAACCTGCTTATAAACGGCAATCGCGTCCTCGGTGCGGCCGAGTTTCATCAGGATGTCTCCGTCGAGCAGCAAGTCATCTCGATCGTGAGCGTTCATTGCGAGCGCTTCCTTCATGTCTCCCAATGCACTGTCGAAGTCTCCTGAATTCATTTTGATCAGAGCTCTGAGGCGCAGGAACTGTGCTATTCCCGATACCTTATCGCCGAGTCCGCTAATTTCGGCCTGAGCTTCCTCAAGCTGATGACGGGCAGCACCTTCATCGGCCAGGTTCTTATAGATATTCATCAAATCCATGTGCAACTGGATTCCATACAGTGGTCCCTCGGCCGGTTCCACGGGCAGGTTCGCTAAGGCGGCGCTATATTCCAGCACGGCTTCCTGTTCGCCTTCCTGGAAGCTCGCAATCTCTCCGCGAATGGCGTGCAAACGGTAATAGTTTGGATCGAGTGCGGTAGCACGTTTGAGAAATGGGCTCACCTTCTCCATGGAGCCGATCGCGACCTCGGCCTGCGCGGCGGAGAGTTGAAGCCCCAGGTCCTTCGGCGCGGCATTGGCTGCCTGTGCGTATAGCCTGGCGGAATCATTCAGCTTGCCGTTCAGTTGATAGGTGTATGCGAGTTCAGCCATGACATCCGGCTTCGGCATGCGAATGGACTGGAGCGCGTCAATCGCGTCGGAATAGTTGCCGGCCTCGCGGTAATAACCCGCCATCGATCGCTGAACGTCAGGATTGTTGGGATCCCGCCGTGTGGCCATCTCAAGATAGCGGCTCGCCAGGTCCATTTGATTCAGGTGCTGGTAGGCGAGCGCGATCAGTAGCTCCGACCGCGCACTCGGCTGGCTCCGTTCGGCACGGCCCAGCCAGTCGAGTGCTTGGGTGTAATCTCCCGATTTCATGTAAAGATCGCCGAGCAACATCGCGTCATCCCTACGCCTGGAGTCTGACGCAACCACCCGTTTGAGAAGACGCTCTGCATCCTCGGTTCGGCCCATCTGGCTATAGGTTTGCCCAAGACCAGAGAGACCGTCGAGTGCGGAAGGGCTAAGGCGAAGACCCCGGCTGTAGGCGTCGACTGACTGCTGGAATTTCGAATTGAGCCGAGCCGCGTAACCCAGCAGGAACCATAATTGAGGATTGTCTGGAGCGGCTTCAGCAGCGCGTTGCGCATAGCCAAGTGCGAGAGCGCGATCCCCGTGCTGCAACGCCAATTCGGCAGCACGTGCAAGACGGGCATTCTGAATGTTGGACCCCCAACCCAGCGACTGGTCGGAAGGCTGTGATTGATTGGTTTGGACCTTAGGGTTCTTCGAAGCGTCAGGCCCCACATCGTAAACCTGCGCGCCGGCGACACAGGTTAGCCTGACCAGTACGAATAGCAGTGCAATCTTCGGAGAGTGATTCTTAGCAGTCAAAGGTGCACCGGAGCGAAATCAAAGCGAGCCGTCCGATTCGGATTGGTTCACGGAGAGGCAGCATCTTTCTTGTCGCGTGTCTTCCAAATCGAAGTGCGAGTTCCGTCTTCTCATTGCAGTGCCGTTGTAGCCCGCCGCTTGATGGATGCGTCGAGGCCGTGACGGAGGGTTCATCGGTGACCTCCTTTGAGAGACTTGCGTGATTTGAACGTACACTTCGGATCATTTGAATCCTGTGCACTATTGATCAGGAATCAGGCGCCTGGCTGGGAGGAGTTCGTGGGGCTCGGAGATGGGCACTCCGCCAATCAAGGCCGCAGTTGCGACGCACCGCTCTGATGCAAAAGCGCAAGCAGCTATTGCGTCAGCGTTTCAGGTTGTGTACGGTCTTCGGGGCCGGCAGAGCACCCAGCTTACGTGCGCTTGCCTCTTCCGGTCAGAAGGCGAGCCTTACTGGTGGGGTGATCGAGAATTGTTGGCCTGGATGCGTTTTCTTCAGGCAGTTCATCGTGAAGGACCACATTGAGCAAAGACTTGTGAACGCGAATATGTCCGTTGTATTCGATGTAGCCGAGACTTCTGAAGCGATTCATAAAGAAACTGACACGTGAGCGGGTAGTGCCGATCATTTCCGCAAGAGTCTCCTGCGTGACCGGTGGAATCAGGGCTGTCGGCGCACCCTGCTGTCCAAATTCGGCCAAAATGAGCAGAGTCCGCGCCAGGCGCCTTTCGCTGGAGTTGAAGAGTTGATCAACGAGATCGGCCTGGCTGCGAATGCCTCGATTTACGATGAATTGCATAAAGAAGTCAGAGAATGCGTTCTCGTCATGCAGAACGCGGAGCATATGGTGGCTTGCGATCCTCATTGCCGAGCAGGCGGTAATTGCCAAGGCTGTAGACGTACGCAAAGTGTCGCCTCCGGACATCGACTCCTCGCCGAAGAAGTCGCCCGTAGTGAGAAATGTGACCGTTGCCTCTTTCCCCTTCTTGGAGACAACGGTGAGCTTTGCCCGTCCATTGTGTAGATAGAACACAGAGTCGGCCAACTCTCCCTGGGAAAAAAACGTTCCCTTCGCACCGCGATGGACAAAGCTCCGCCCGGGCCCGACGGTTGAAAGAAATACATCGGTATTGAAGGATCCTTTTCCTGCTGCATTCATCAAGATCCTCTCTCACGGAGTGCCGAGCAGATACTTAAGAAACTCGTCACCGGCGCACGACGATGGTGATCGTCGATTCAGCTGCGCAAGCTAAAGGAACTCGCACACACTAATAGACTTTCATGACGTCAGGACAACATCTGAGCTATTTAGCTCCACTCACGCGATGGCTTAGATGACTCGGGCCAGTGATAGTGAGGGGCGCAAGTGTTCTAAATTAGCCAGACCTCAGGGTGTTGTTATTGAGAGACTCGCTGAATTGCTGAGCAGCGAAATGCTCGGCTGAGTGTGATAAGTCGCGCTGAATGACACGTTTGAATTCCATGATTGTCTCGAGAGGTAATCGTGCAGAACACTGAGTCGATCGCACCGGCCTCGCGGCCCATACCGATGAGCCTGTTATTGACGGCGGTCGTTGTGGTTCACCTGCCACTTCTTCTCATGAAATTGCCATTGAAATCGTACGACACAAATTTTCACATTCTGTTTGCTTCACACTATGTCCATCATTGGTTCGATCCTTGGGATTCCAAGTGGTACGCGGGCTTTTCCCAGACCACATATCCTCCCCTGCCACAACAGTGGGTGGCATTGGTTTCCAGAGGTCTTGGTTTGGACATGGCATACATGGCTGTCCAGTTTGCCGCCATATTGCTGCTCGTGGTGGGTGTTTATCGCTTTTCGTTGCTTTGGGTCAGCCCGCGCGCCGCATCAATTGCCGCCCTGGCGAGCGTCTTTCTTGGCTCGGAGAGCTTCCTGATTTATTCCGCCGGACAGTTGGGCACGACCTGTGCGGCGCCAATCTATTTGAACGCTCTTCCATTTCTGTTCGAGTGGATCCGCCATGGTAAGTGGCGATCCTTTCTCAAAGCGAGCGTGCTCTTCACAGCCGCCGCTGCTGCTCATCATGCCACGCTGCTTTTTGGCTCAGTTCTCTTTGCGTTGCCGGTTCTGGCACTAGCATTCTTCGATCATGAAGATGGCGAGCGGATCACGATGCTAGCTTTTGTGGCCCGAACGGCCACGATGGCCGCGGTGGTGGCCGTTGCGATAGCGGTTGTACTTCTTCCGTTTTGGATCGCGTTGATTCACTATCCCGTGACGCAGACTCCGATCCCGCATCCCTCACGGGCAAATTACATTCTTAACCCACAGTGGGGGCTCAACTACTTCATAGTTCCCTATGGAGCACTAATACTGGCCCTGCCGTTCATCTTCATTCGCGGATCTATGGCCGTTCGGTTACGCCCTCTGTTGTTTGGATTCTGGGTGGCGTTCCTCGTAGGACTCGGAGGGACAACCCCGGTTGGACGTCTTCTGCTTGGGCGTGCATTCGACGTGTTGACCATGGAGCGTTTCAGCTATTGGGCAACTTTGCTTGCCCTTCCACTCTTGGGACTCTTGGCTGCTGAACTGGTTGATCGCTATCGAATGTGGGCGGTTGTGGGTTTGACCACTTTAGCGGCCTTAAGCTGTGCGCTGGCTGTAGGGTGGGCAAACTATCAACCGGCGGACGCAGAGGACTTCAAGGTCGATACGGTTGCATCCTGGCTCAATCGTGACGGTCACGATCAGTATCGCTATGTCACCCTGGGATTCGGAAATAAGATTGCACGTTTGGCAATGATGACGGACGCAGGCAGTGTGGATGGAGAATGGAACTCGGGACGGATGTTGCCGGAACTGACTCGCTATGGCGCAGGCGCGCTTACCAGTTCGAAATACTTTGGCGAGCCGGGTCTCGAAGCGCTTCGCGCTATGTTGATGCACGCAGACCACTATGGCTTGAAGTGGGTGTTTGTGCGGGATCACTATTATGATCCGCTTCTATCCTTTGCCGGCTGGCGGCAAGTGGACAGTCTTGAAGATAAGACGATCACCGTGTGGAGCAGAGATGGTGTGCCGCCTGCTACGCCGGTGAACGCGTCCCAAGTTCCGCCACACTGGCAAGGCGTCATGTGGGGTATTCTGCCATTCGGAAGCAGCCTCCTGGCGATATTAGTGATTCTTATTCCAGAGAAGAGAAGGCGCGAGCGTCGAGCAGAGGCTCCATTCACCGCCGATGAAAACCTGATGAGCGCGAGGTTAGTCTCATGAGCAAAGGACCCCTACTCGCCGCAATTCTTGCTGGTGCGACCGTAGCACTGGTCGTGATTGGGACAGTGTGGCCAGTGCCATCCGCAGTTGCCTATGCCGGCAGTGGAAGCCTGTTGCATTCATCTTCAAGCCCGGAGGAAGCAGTCGCGAACCTCGGTGACGAAATCCGAGCGCAAGCGTGGGATAAAGCGTATGCCAGTCTCGCGAACAAGGCCCAGTTTACCGAGCCTGAGTTTGTGCATGACTTGACAGGATACTACCCGAGTCTTCTCACCTATACCACGCTGGACAAATTCGAAGTGCGGCCCATCCATGCATCCGCGGATGATGCGGAAATGGAGCTCAAATTGCATTGGGCTACCGTGGTCGGCAGCTCGGTAAGTACGCGAGACCTGCACGTAGTAAGGAATGGAGATCACTGGGAGCCTGAGTGGCCCATCGTGAAAGAGCCCATGGTGCCGCCGCAGGTCATCGCAGTCAATTATCTGCGTTGGGATGTGATTTACCGCGGCCCCGGAGATGACTGGGGCGCGCAGGACGTTGAGACGCCTCATGTGCGGATTGTGGACATGCACCCAATAGAACGGGCCGACGGCGTGGTGATCCTTGGCGAGCTTCTGAACGAAGACGTTGTGCCTGCTTATGTGTCAGTGACCGCGACCCTGCTATCAAAGAACCAGTCACCAATGGCGACCGAAGGCAGCTTTGACAAAATCTCTCACGTTTTGCTGCCGAAGCAAGTTACGCCGTTTTTTATCAAGTTTGCCAATGTGTCGTTGTCCGACGTCGGAAGCATACGTATGACGCCTTTGTCAGCCCTCGTCGCAGCGACGGCTGACCCAGTAATAGAGATTGGCAACCAGGAGTTGCATCCGGATCCGGACGCTTCATTGACCGGGCAGCTCATCAATCAAAGTGGCCAGGTGGTGAACGTGGCGCATGTACTTGGAACGTTTTACGACAAGAGCGGCAAAGTGGTTTGGATTGCAGACGAGTATGTCGACCAGGCACTCCTACCCCAGACGCCGGTTCCGTTCGAGATACATATCCCTGAGGATCTAGCGAGAGACATCAGCACTCAGCGCACAGTGGTTGCGACATACAGTTTCGGTGGCTCGCAGTGAGGCCCGGTTTTGCGTTCCTGCTTTGCGGCCTGGCAATGGCTACGATCCAGACGGGGTTCCCTCAAGGCGGGAACATGAGCTTGCCCAAAGCGGTCGAGGCCGGCAATGCGTTTTCAATACAGAGCACTGGGAGCGGTAGAGCGACTCTATATATCGTAGGGCCCGAGCAAGTGTTGAAGCGCGATATCCGATTGGGAGAGACAACCTTCTTTCCTTCTGGATCGTTGTACAACGCCGGTCGTTATCTGGCTGTTCTTACGGGAGACTCATCCACGGAGAGCGGCTCGTTCGATGTAATTCCCGCGCATAAACCTGTGAATCTGAGTTTTCTTGCGCGGCCCTCTCGTCTTCCGGTCGGTCTTCACGATGGGATAACGGGTGCGGTGTATGTCTTCGATGCCTATCACAATTTGATTACCGTCCCCACACAGGTTTCCTTCGAATTGTCGAATCCATATGGCGCGGTGCAGAAGCGCGTCGCACTGACACAGGATGGCGCCGCCTGGACCGCAATGGATTCGACAGCGCAGCAAGGGGTTGATAAGTTTGCCGCTCGGATAGGTGACGTTCTCAGCGCGCGCGTAGTAATACAGGTTGCCGGCGATCCGTGCGGGCTGAAGATGAGCGCCACAAAGTCAGGCCAAGCGCTCCAACTCGTAACGGATCCGGTGCGCGATTGTAACGGCAATGCGGTGCCGGACGGAACAATCGTAACCTTCACGGAAGCTTACAGTGGCGGTCAGTCAACGGTTGACGTGCCTCTCAAACGCGGTATTGCAGAAGTACAAATGGCCGGCCATAATGGCGCAACCATCTCTGTGGCGAGCGGAGTTGTTCTGGGGAATCAGATTCGTTGGGAGAAGTAGCCATGCTAAAGACCTCCCTGATTCTCTGCGCACTCTTCGCCCTTGCTTCGAGCATCGGGTCCGCCCAAGCCACGGTGCGCGTGGAACCAGCGAATCTGCAAGGACCCCGGCCTCTGCCAGATCAGACTGGAGAAGCAGCGATTCGTGACTATGTGCAGTCGTGGCAAAGTTTAAGCGCCGCGTTTGCGCAGAATCGTACGGATCTGCTCGATCCAGCCTTCGTAGGAACTGCAAAGGACAAGCTTGCGCAAACAATCCAACAGCAGGTGACGTTGGGAATTTGTACACGCTATCAGGACCGGTCGCACGATCTACAGATAATCTTCTACTCGCCGGATGGACTATCACTTGAGCTCACGGACAAGGTTGAATACGACGTGGAGCTCCTCGATCATGGCAGGGTCAAAACGACACAGCATCTTAGTTCAAGATACGTCATAGTGTTAACACCTGCAGAAGTGCAATGGCGGGTGAGAGTATTCCAGTCCGCATTCGAATAAGTCGCAATTGTGAACATGGAAGTGAGAGTGCCTGCGGTGAGGACAAGAACTGACGAAGCAGGCGAAAGGGCGTCTAAATGAACGCACAACTCAGGTTTCCAGGAGTCACATCATGATATCCGTTGTCGTACCTATTTATAACGAAGAGGAAATAATCGTACGTTTCCATGAGGCGTTGGTAAGTGCTCTGAATGGCGCGCACACCAGCTGGGAAGTAGTTTACGTAAACGATGGTTCCACAGATGTGTCTCTCGAAATGCTCAGAGAACTGCACGCAATGGATCCGCGTGTAGTGGTTGTGGAACTCTCGCGCAATTGGGGCCACATGGGCGCAATCTCAGCTGGTATTCTGTCAGCGCACGGTGACGCTGTGATCCTGATGGATGGCGATTTCCAGGATCCTCCGGAAGTTCTGCCAAAGCTGATCGATGCCTGGCGGCAGGGCGCTGAGGTTGTTGTTGCGGTAAGAAGGAGCCGGAAAGAACGGCGCAAGATCCTGTCCAAGCTATTTCCTCTTTTCTATCGCGTATTGGGGGCTCTCTCTGACTATCCAATACCGCTGAACGCTGGTGTCTTCAGTCTTATGGATCGAAAGGCCGTCGATTCGGTCAATGCACTGGGGGAGAAGAACCGTTATTTGCCTGGGCTGCGCGCATGGGTTGGATTCAGGAACCAGGTGGTTCTTTACGATCGGCAGGATCGATTGGCCGGCGATGGCAAGCTATCGTTCATGAGCCGAATCAAATACGCGATGGACGCGATCTTGAGTTTTAGCTATAAACCTCTGCGGCTCAGCTTCGCACTGTTTGCATTTGCGAGCGTGATAGCTGCCGTTCTATATGGCTTTATGCTTCTGTCGAAGACTGCCGAGTTGACTATGGGCTTCGGTGTTGCGGCTTCAGTGTTCTTCGTGGGAGGCTTGCTGCTTCTATGCCTGGGTGTGATGGGGGAGTATCTTGGACGCGTCTACGACGAGGTACGCAGCCGACCCCTTTCGATCATCAGTACGGTCCTCCGTTCTCCAGCCATCATGGAACCTCAGTTCGCAATTGTTGCAAAGGAATCCAATGGCCATACAAAGAAGGATGTAATCTCGGCGGCGCAGAGATAAGGACATTCTCCGGTGAACGCCAAAGGATGTCTGCCGGCGTAGTGCTAATTTACCTACACATTAAATTCAAAGGGCAAATACTTAAGATGAAGCCATGCGCTCCGGGCATTATATACGCCCGGATCCAATCCTTTTCAATGCAAAGAGCGAAGGAACTGAGCCTTGATTGCTTTTCTGACCTATGGCTTGCTCTGCGACGCCGCGGGTTTTGCGCCGGGAGAATTCAGCGAGTGCCCCTGCTCTTTCGGATCACAGGACGGTATACCGTTTTCAATGGCAGTGCCCTCCTCGTGGTCGTTCCATGTCTCGATCATTACAAAAGGCAGCAGATCATCCGGCGGAAAATACTTATGCCACATATTGGAGGTATCGGCAAAGGTCTGGCCGCAGCGCGCAGATATGTGCCGGTTAAGTCCCCAGGAGGCTTTGCTGTCATCGAAGTTGGACCAAACACCGCCCACAATGATCTTGTCAGAGTATTTAGAGTGCATTGTCTGATAGAAATCGCTCAGGTATTGCTCTCCCCAGTTGCTGCCATCTGCCGACCAACCTTTTTCTCCGGGGTTTATCCAGGCATAGAAGCCGTCGAACGCTTCCGCATCTGGGCCGGGGAGGTTTTCATAGATGAGTAGAGGTGGAGAACGCCACTTGCTTACCAGGGCGCGCACTCGATTCCAGTCAGTGTGTCTTCCTTTTGGAAAGATGAAAATGACAGGCCGGCCTTCGTAGGTAAGATATGCTTGATGTCCCGATGCCTTCGACGAAAGATAGGTGTCATGAAACATCGTAAAATCTGCGAGAGCCTCGTCGGTCGCGCCGTCTTCCCCCTCGGTCTCGTCGTACATCATCGCAACCTGGAACTTATGGTTTGCGGCTATCGTCTGCATAAGGGCGTAGCTGCGATCGATGAAGGGTTCCCGGTCTCCATACCAGTCCACAACGAATGCGGAAATGCCCATGGTTTGCGCTTGGCGGATCTGATTTGTTATCTCAGCAGAATCCTGCGAGGAATAGCCGACGGAGATGTGGTTGGGATGTCCAAACCAGGCTTCATACAAGGCAATTGTTTCCGGTGACGTTCCCGTCGCCGTATGTTTCAACGGTAGCGCATGCCCTTCGGTGCGAGAGCATCCGCGGGGGAGGAAAAGAAGAAGAAGGAGTGCAGTGCTCGCTCGATTAAACATAAACATTGTCTTATCTATTAGAGGCGATGGGGATCAATTGGGTTGTCACGAATCAGCCAAAACACTCCATCACTGATCCATTCTGATCAGTCTGTTAGTGATTTGCCACGTCATACTAAGTGTCGGCGCAATAGATTTATACTTCCAGCTTTACGCAGAGCGCTTCTTGCATTTCGAACCCGTGATTCCGGGATGCGGTGAATGGTGTGACCCACAAGACGAATACTCTGCAGGCGCGCATCGTCTCGGGAAGCGTTGTACTGCTCTCGGGCTCGGGCCTCACGACAGCAATCAACCTCGCTTACAATATTTTCGTTGCGCGATTCCTGGGCCCCAAAGGATTCGGTCAGGCGACGGTTGTCTATACCATCTTGACTCTTTTGTCCGCGGTAACGCTCTCTTTTCAACTCATTTCTGCAAAGATGGTGGTACAACAGGACTCTCCAGAAGGAAAGGCTGCGGTTTACAAAAGTTTCCATCGTGGCGCATGGGTTTGCGGGATACTCGTTGCGCTCATATTGGTGTCGTTTCAAAAGGCAATTGCGGATTACCTCAATCTGCCCGGACCTGTTCTCGTCGCTCTGCTCGCGATAGGTGCGGCATTCTATGTTCCACTGGGATCCCGGCGGGGCTACATTCAAGGTACTTACGAGTTTCGTCGTCTTGCCGTCAATCTTGTGGTTGAGGGGGCGTTTCGACTCGGTGGATCGGTCCTTCTGATCTTGGCAGGATTTGGGGTTGAGGGAGTGATTGCGATCAATGCAGCCGCAATTATGGTGGCCTATTTTGCAGCTGCGCCAAGATTGACGGCCCGACATCCGAACCCTCTTCACCTTTCGTATCTTCTTCGGGAGACTTTTCAGGCCATGGTCTTCTTTTCCGGCCAGGTTCTGATCAATAATTGCGACATTGTGCTGGTAAAGCACTTTTTCCTTGCGAGAGAGGCAGGAATTTATGCGGCAGTGGCGATGGTTGGCCGGGTGATATTCGCGTTTTCCTCGGCGATTGTAAACAGCATGTTTCCGGTTATGGCGGGCACTCGTGACGAGGACAGAAGGAATCTCAAAGTTATCGCAACATCGCTGCTGCTGGTGTTGGTCACCGGCTCCAGCCTGGCCCTCGGTCTACGGATTGCACCTGCCTCGATCTGGACGATGTTTTTTGGATCCGGCTTTGAGATAGCAGGTATTTACAATCTTCCATACCTTCTTGCGCTTTATGCGATTACGACGATTGTGTTTTCTCTCAGCGTCGTCATTATCACGTTCGAGATGTCCTACAAAATCGCCAACACAAGCTGGATACAGTTGGCGTTTAGCGGTTTGGTAATTGCAGCCATCTGCCGGTTTCATTCATCCTTACGCGAAGTCATTCTTGTGCAACTTGTTTTGATGGCAGCTCTACTGGTGTGCGTGGCGTTGCCATTTCTTATCGATGTGCTTGCTAATTCAAGAGAGCCGCTTGGGTCGAAAGGCTTTCAGCCAGCCAGAGTGATTCGGAGCGTGTCTGAAGACGAGGTCATTGCTGAGTTTCTGAAGAGCGATTTCCACTCTCCGCAGTTTCACCGGTACCAGGAAAGCCTGGGTGACGTTGTCAGTACGCCTGATCTTAGTAATGCAGGCGACAATGCAAGACGGCGGGCTCTTCTCTTCATTCGGCACCTTGCTCTGTGGAAAGAACTTCCCACCGGCACAAAATGGTTTGAGGTGGAAATCAAGGAAGAAGATCTTGGGCAGATAAGGGCATTTCCTCGGGCACAATGGCGTAAGCTTGCGCATGGCAATTTCTCGGTGACTGAAGTTACTGAGGGCATGCGCTCGCGTCAACACCTGGTCGACACTGCATTCCTGGCAAAGATGGCCGCCATAGGCGATCAGCTTCTTCAGGAAGATCCTGGGTTCAGTGCGGTGATTCTGATCGGTCTCAACGAACGGGAACCTTTGACGGTCCTGGACGGAAATCATCGGCTGGTCGCTGCGACGCTCGGATCTCCAAGCGGCCTGAAGAAACTTAGATTTCTGTGCGGGCTATCGCCTCGCATGTCGGAGTGCTGTTGGTACAACACGAACCTCATGACTCTTTTTCGCTATGGCAGAAACATGCTGGCACGATCAATTCGAAATCCGGAAGCTGAGCTCGCACGCCTCTTGGAAAACCCTGGATAACCGAGACGCTGCCACAAATTCGCGCAGGAAGAGATACGCGCCTTCGGCCGACAGCAGAGCCATTGCACTTAGAACCGGAACAAAGCACTCGACCTGAGATGGGGTTTGACAATGACAATCAGAGCGGACACTGCGGTGGTGAAGCACCTACCCGCAACACTGAGTTTGAAACAACAGCGGCTGTTTTTCGCTGAAGTGGAGAACTGTTTTAGTATTGATCGCCCATGCATTGTGCTTGACTGTTCCAAGGTGCAGCAGATGGACAGATCGGCTATCCACCTTTTGCTCTGCTGCTTGGAAGAAGCCATGAAGCGTAATGGCGATGTCAAGCTTGCAGCAATCCCGGATGGAGCACGAGCGCTCTTAAAAGTTACAGGAGTAGACCGGCTTTTTGAAGTGTTTGACACCAGCGCTGAAGCGGTAAGCAGCTTCCATCGGCCGTGGGCAGGTGTGGCAACAAATACTGGTGCGACTGCCACCAGCTTGCATCTTAGCTCTGAGAATGCAGCATAACCGTCTTGGGTTGGGCATTCTGAGGCACTCAGCATTACCGGGTAGGGAGGGGACCAATGAGAATCGTGAGTGGTTGGCCAAGAAAGCAGATTGCCTGCAGCCTTGTGATGATGCTGACGGCGCCGATCACGGAATCGGCCGTCGCGCTGCCTTTGAAGGCAGCCGGGGACAAGCAGCCGCAAAGTGCGTCCTCCGTGAGCGATCAGTCGGGAGACTCAAGTCGCCCTGTCGGGAATTCGACATCAGAGGCAAAGCGGCCTGATGAAGCCTACCCGGACAATCCAGACCCTGTGCGCAGCGAAATTACCGATCAAGATGTACAGTCCGGAACTTCGCAACCCAGCGCGCAACAAGGGCAAGATGGCGCTCCCAAACCGGTCGGGACGGCTGCAGCTCCTTACGAGAAGACCACAGGTGTTGCGGCCTCCAGACCTGCGGGAGCGGTGATTGCGCCGGCAAAGCAGCGACGAGCGCGCGCGTTCCTGATTAGGGTTAGTGTGGTTGTGGGCGCCGCTGTTGCCATCGGCACGGTGCTGGCACTCACGCATGGGAGTCCGAGCCGGCCGAACTGACATAAAGCCTGGGACACTGCTAGGAACTGTGGAGCACAGCGATGCGAGCATTACAAAAGAGCAATCGAACGAAGTCTGTAAGTTTCTCCGGTATTGATGGCGCCGGGAAAAGCACCCAGATCGAATCTTTGTGCAGTCGGATGAAAGAAGACGGCCATCGGGTTCTGTTGATCAGATTCTGGGATGACATCTCGAAGCTGACGTGGATTCGGGAAAATGCAGGGCACCTCATATTCAAAGGGGACAAAGGCGTGGGAAGCAGGTCCGCACCAATCGAGCGGCGGGACAAAAACGTAAGGTCATGGTTGATGACCACGCTGCGGTTGCTTCTCTACTTTATTGATGCGATCTCCGTCCGCCTCGCGGTTGAAAAGGCATTGGACTCCAACGCTGATCTTGTCGTTTTCGATCGATATATCTATGACGAACTTGCGAATCTGACACTGTGCAAGCCGTTCATTCGCGCATATGTCCGATTCATCATTAGAATCGTCCCCAAGCTAGACATTAGCTATGTACTCGATGCAGATCCAGTCAGGGCTCGTGAGCGAAAGCCTGAGTATCCGCTCGA
>Ga0181531_10000181_pt1 | contig 47769 bp, 48 predicted proteins | sample PEATcosm2014_Bin_38_FD_119743 | JGI IMG/M metagenome (GOLD analysis project Ga0181531, IMG submission 119743) | Peatland microbial communities from MTU Mesocosm Facility, Houghton, MI, USA - PEATcosm2014_Bin11_10_metaG | ecosystem: Environmental > Terrestrial > Soil > Wetlands > Peat | place...
AACCTCAAGCGACTGCTGGCCAATAAGGGCATTCTCAAGATCTTTCACTTCGCGCGGTTTGATCTCGGCATGCTGTATCATGGGCTGGGCGTCATGCCGGAGCCGGTTTATTGCACCAAGATCGCTTCGCGGTTGGCTCGCACCTACACCGACAAGCATGGCCTGAAAGATCTGGTGCGGGAGGTGCTCGGCCATGATCTCTCGAAGCAACAGCAATTGTCCGACTGGGGCGCGGCCGAATTGACGGACGCGCAAATCTCCTACGCCGGCGCCGACGTGCTCTATCTGCATGCGCTCAAGGACAAGCTCGACGCGATGCTCCAGCGTGAAGGACGCGCCGAACTTGCCGACGCCTGCTTTCGTTTCCTGCCCGAACGGGCGCGGCTCGATGTCGCCGGCTTCGCCGAAATGGACATTTTCGCCCATTCCTGAGCGCCGTACGGGCGTCCACGCCGTGCTTTTCTTGGGCAAAAACGCCCGGTCGCGGCCACATTCGCTAGCGACAATACCGCGGCGGAACCGTTAAAACGGTGCGCCGACCCGAATCGGGGCAGCGGTCTTTAGGGGATCAAATCTGGCCAGCGCCTATCCAGTCGACGACGCGCGGCGCGGGAAGTTTTCGGCGACGTCGCGAGACGATGCCGAAGAGGTTTATCGCGCCGCGTTGCGCCATAGCCGGCTGGTGCGCTGGCTGCGCATCGGCGTGCCGGCGACGCTGGCGGCCGCGCTCCTGGTGGTTTTCGCGGCCAATTACATGCCGACCGGCGCGACGCTGCGGTTGCCCGGCGAGCTTGGCAAGCTCGTCATCAAGGGAACCAAAGTGACCATGCGCCAGCCGCGGATGTCCGGATTTACCGCCGACTCGCGCCCCTATCAGTTCACCGCCGACTCGGCCGAGCAGGACATCACCCAGCCCGATGTAATGGCGCTGCATCAGATCCAAGCCAAGATCGAGATGGAAGACAAAAGCATCGTCAATGTTACGTCCAACGCCGGCACCTACGAGATGAAGAGCGAAATGCTCACGCTCAACGATAATGTGCATTTGGTCTCTACGACCGGCTATGAGGTGCGGTTGAGCGAAGCGACTGTCGACATACACAAAGGTGCGGTGCATTCCGACAAGCCGGTCTGGGTGAAGCTCACCAATGGCGTGATCAACGCCAAGCACATGGACGTAATCGACTCTGGCGAGATCATCCGTTTCGGCGGTGGCGTTACGATGACGATGACCCCCGCGCAGGAAACGCAGGCAAATAGTCAATGACCCGCGCGCTCTGGTTCTGCCTTCTGGTAGCGACACTGGCAGTGCCGGGAGCGGTGGCAGCGCAGGCGCCGCGCGCGACCACCACCGCGGCGCCGCCGGCTGCTCAGGGCCTTCTGCAAGATCAGAATCAGGATCAGCCGATCCAAATCGACGCCGCTACGCTCGAAGTGCACGACAAAGAGAAGATGGCGACTTTCGCCGGCGACGTGGTGGTGGTGCAAGGCGACACCACCATCAAATGCCAAACACTGGTCGTGTTCTATGGTGCACAGCACGGCCCCGGCGCGCAGACGACGGCCAGCGCGACGCCGCCGCCAGCGACCGCGTCGGCGGGTGGGCGTCAGCTGGCGCCGCAAGGCTCGCAGGACATCCGCAGGATCGAGGCGCGCGGAGGCGTCACCGTCATTTCCAAGGACCAGAACGCGACCGGCGACCTCGGCGTCTATGACTTGAAGAAAAAGAGCATTACGCTCACCGGAAACGTGGTCGTCAGCCAGGGCAAGAACGTTCTGCACGGCGACAAGGTCGTGGTCGACACCACCACCGGAAACGCTCATTTCGAGTCGGCGGGGACGGCCACCCAGAACCGGGTGCGCGCGCTTATTCTGCCGAGCAAAAATACCAACGGCGGCAATTCCAACATCATGTCGATCGGGCCGCCCAAAGCCAACTGAGCCCGGCGCAATATGCGAGGCGGAAGCGGGGCGCCGGATGAAGGCTGCGGGCAGTATCGCGGTGGAAAATCGGCTAAGGTCCTCCGCGAAGGCCAAAAACTTTCACCGATTCGATCGAGGCTTCCGAGGCCAACGGACTTTGAGCATCTTTTCTTACTTTCGCCGGCGCCCGCGAGCGGACGGGCGCCAGCCGGCCGCGGCGGCGGACGAAGCCATCGATCTCGCACGCATGGGCGGCGCGATCAGCAGCAGCTATGTCGATATCGCAAGCTTGCCGATGGGCGAGCAAAAACCGCGCGTGCGTCGTGCGCCGCGCGCCAAGGGGCGGGTGGCGCCGCAACGCCAGCGCCCGACGGAAAATCCGGCGCCGGCGGTCGTGCGCCGCCGCTCGGATGGAAACGGCGCGGTACCCCCTGACCGCAAGGGCGTGCTGTCGGTGCACGGCGTCGAGAAAAGTTTCGTCGGGCGCAAAGTGGTCAAGGGCGTAAGCCTTTATGTTCGCAAAGGCGAAGCGGTGGGTTTGCTCGGCCCGAACGGCGCCGGCAAGACCACGGTGTTCTACATGGTGACCGGCCTGATCAAGGCAGACAAAGGCCGCGTTGAACTTGACGGCCACAACGTCACCGCCTTGCCGATGTATCAGCGCGCGCGGCTGGGCATTGGTTACTTGCCGCAAGAAGCTTCCATTTTCCGCGGCCTCAGTGTCGAGGAAAATATCCGCTCGGTGCTGGAAGTGGTCGAGCCCGATCCCAAGCGCCGGGAGCGGGATCTCAACAGTCTTTTGGAGGAGTTCAACATTGCGCGGCTGCGCAAGACTCCATCGATCGCCTTGTCAGGCGGTGAGCGGCGGCGCTGCGAGATCGCTCGCGCGTTGGCGACGCGGCCGAACTACATGCTGCTCGACGAACCGTTTGCCGGCATCGACCCGATCGCCGTCGGCGATATTCAGGCGCTGGTGCGGCATCTCACCAACCGCGGCATCGGCGTGTTGATCACCGACCATAATGTCCGCGAAACGCTGGGACTGACCGATCGCGCCTATATCATCTATTCCGGCGAGGTGCTGATGGAGGGCCGCGCCGCCGACATCGTCAACAACCCCGAAGTGCGCCGGCTCTATCTAGGCGAGCAATTCCAGCTTTAAGGGTGTTCGAAATCGGTTGACGACAGGGTGTCTGAATTGCTGTAGAAGCACTACAAGCAAGAATTGGACCAGTCAACCCACCCTCCATGGCCCTTTCGCAAAGACTGCTGATCCGCCAGAGCCAGGCGCTGGTTATGACGCCGCAGCTCATGCAGGCGATCAAGCTGCTGCAGCTCTCCAATCTCGACCTAGTCGCCTATGTGGACGCGGAGCTTGAGCGCAATCCTTTGCTCGACCGTGGGGCCGAGGAGGAGCGGGGGCCGCAGGAGGCTAACGGCGCGCAACCGCCGGGCGAAGCTCCGGCCGACGGCGAAGCCTGGAACGCGGCGGAGCCGGCGCCTGCCGTTAACCGCATCGAGGATTCGCTCGACACCCCGACCGAGGATGTTTTTCCCGACCACGCCGAGGCGAGCCCGCCGCGCACCGCCGCCGCCGACGGCCCGGCTGGCTATTCGGAATGGGCCGGCGTCGGTTCCGGCGGCCGCGACGAAGGCGAATATAATCTCGAGGCGTTCGTGCCGGCGGAGACCACGCTCGCCGACTGGCTGCGCGAGCAATTGACGCTCGCCGTTACCAATCCGGCCCGGCGCATGATCGGCCAGTACCTCATCGACCTCGTCGACGAGGCTGGATATTTGAGCGGCGATCTCGCCGGCGTCGCCGAGAAGCTCGGCACCGACGTAAAGGAAATCGAGGCCGTGCTGTCGATTTTGCAGGACTTCGATCCGCCGGGAATTTGCGCGCGCGATCTAGCCGAGTGCCTGACGCTGCAGCTCAAGGAGCGCGACCGTTTCGATCCGGCGATGCAGGCGCTGGTCTCGCGGCTCGATCTGATTGCCAAACGCGACTTCGCCGCGCTGAAGAAAATCTGCGGGATCGGCGACGAAGATCTCGTCGACATGATTGCCGAAATCCGCAACCTCAATCCCAAGCCGGGGTTGGCTTTCGGTTCGGCGCTGGTGCAGTCGATCGTGCCCGACGTATTCGTGCGCTCCGGCCCGGACGGCGGCTGGATCGTGGAACTGAATTCCGACACGCTGCCGAAGGTGCTGGTCAATCAAAGCTATTACGCGGAGGTTTCCGCTACCGCCAAACGCGATGCCGACAAGACATACCTCGCCGAATGCCTGCAAAGCGCCACCTGGCTCGTGCGTGCGCTCGACCAGCGGGCACGCACCATCCTCAAAGTCGCCAACGAGATCGTACGCCAGCAGGACGGCTTCTTCGCGCACGGCGTCGAGCATTTGCGGCCGCTGAACCTCAAGACCGTCGCCGAAGCCATCAGCATGCACGAATCGACGGTGTCGCGCGTCACCGCCAACAAATACATGGCGACCAGCCGCGGCATATTCGAGCTCAAGTATTTCTTCACCTCGGCGATCGCGGCGTCGCACGGCGGCGAAGCCCATTCGGCGGAAGCCGTGCGCCACCGCATGAAGCAATTGATCGATGCCGAGACCGCGGCCGACGTCTTGTCCGACGATACCATTGTTGAAAAGTTGCGCGAGGCCGGCATCGACATCGCGCGGCGCACGGTTGCCAAATACCGGGAGGCCATGCGCATTCCCTCGTCGGTGCAACGGCGGCGTGAAAAGCAGGCGGCGACGACCTGATTGCCGCATTGACTCCGACGCGGCCCGGCATTTAGCTCGACATCAGCGGCTGATGATCAGGTAGCGAGGCTGCCATGTCATTTCGCGTCTCAGGCAAAAATCTCGACGTCGGCGAAGCGCGCATCGGCGAAGCATTGAGCAAATATTTCGACGGCGGCTAATCCGGCCACGTGACGGTCGAGCGCGAAGGTTCCAGGTTCCGCACCGAATGCGCGGTCCATCTCGATTCGAAAGTCACCTTGCAGGCGCAGGCAAGCGCGCCGGATGCCTATGACAGCGCCGACCGGGCGGCGCTGCGCGTGGAAAAGCGCCTGCGGTGCTATCATCGGCGCTTGAAGGATCATCGGACGTAGCTATCTAGGCGGCAGCGCATGCAATTCACCGCCGGCACGATGCCCATTGACGGGGGTAACGGCGCTTCTTATGGTCCGCCGCCTTTGAGCCTGGGCCCGGATGGGCAACGGCTTTTCGGCCAAGACCGTCATAAAAGCTCCGTTAGGATTTAGGCCCTGCTCGCCAGGTCATCACACATGCCGCTTACCGATCTCGTCGCTCCGAACGCGATCATTCCGGCGCTCAAGGTCAACAATAAGAAGCAGGCGTTGCAAGAGCTTTCAGCACGCGCGGCTGCTTTGACCGGCCAGAACGAGAAGGCGATTTTTGAGATCCTGATGCAGCGCGAGAAGCTCGGCTCGACTGCGGTCGGCAACGGCATCGCCATTCCGCACGGCAAGATGCCGAGTCTGACCCGGTTGTTCGGGCTGTTCGCGCGGCTCGATCGGCCGATTGATTTCGAGGCGCTCGACGGCCAGCCGGTCGATCTTATTTTTTTGCTACTGGCGCCGGAAGGCGCCGGCGCTGATCATCTGAAAGCGCTGGCGCGCGTGGCACGGCTGCTTCGCGATGCATCCATCGCGCACAAGCTGCGCGCTTCGCAAGACGCCGAAGCGTTGTACGCGGTGCTGGCGATGCCTTCAGCATCCGCCGCTTAATTGGCCAACAAAAAACAAACGACGAAAGGCGGATAGTTCATCCGTCCTCCGTCGTCCGGCATCCACCCTCAGGTCAGTGCACGCTCACCATCTCGAGCTCTTGGCTCTCGGCATTGGCCAGCGCCGCTTCGCGGCTGTCAGTGAGCATGATCGGTGTGCCGTCGGCGGCATGCAGCGCGAATAGTTGCAGGCCCGGTTCGATATCCGGAACCTGCGGGAACAGCGCGCGCACATCCTCGGAGCGCATGGGTTTGAGATAGGCAATCTCGCCATCGCCGAGCTGCGCCAGCGCTTCCGGAGAAATATCGGTTTGCTTCATTTCGGTACGGCTCACATCCGAGGTCATGGCCGATCACTCCTTACCGGCAACATAGTACGCCTTTTTCATTCCGATTCCTTGATCGAGATCGACTTGACAACGCGCTCCGGCTGCGGCCGGACCAGATCGACCGAGAGCAGGCCGTTCTTGAGGTCCGCGCCGGCGACCTGCATTCCTTCCGCCAGCACGAAACTGCGCTGGAACTGCCGCGCGGCAATGCCGCGATGCAGGTATTGCCGGCTCTTGTCGTCCAGCTGCCGGCCGCGAATGACCAGCTGGTTTTCTTCCAGCGTCACGTCCAATTGATCGCGGGTGAAACCCGCCACCGCCAGCGTGATGCGCAGCCGTTCCGGGCCGATTGAGTCGCGCGCGACGCGCTCGATGTTGTAGGGCGGATAACCGTCGGCGGCCTTGGTCACCCGATCGAGCACGCGCTCAATCTCGTCGAAACCAAGCAGAAACGGACTCGAAAGCGACGTCACCCTGGTCATGATCGCAAAGCCCTTTGATCAAGCGACTTTGTGAGGCCCTTGCGGCGCCTCGTTGATTCTCAGGAGAATATGGCGTTCGCGGCCGACTGCCGCAAGGCGGGGCCGCAGCGCCGGCTATTCCAGGGGGCCGGGGAGCGCACGTTCGGCTTCCGCGGTGAGTTGCGCCTCGTGGCGGCTGATGAAGACGATGGCCACGGCGAGCACGATGACGGCGCCGACTCCAAAGGCGATGACCAGCGGCCGCGCCACGTGCTCGACTTGGCGTCCGAGCATGAAGGCCGCGAAACCGAAGGTCCCCGCCCAAGCAAAGGCGCCGACGATATTGGCGAGTATGAACTGTGGCCACGGCATGCGGTTCGAGCCGGCAAGGATACCCGCCAGGCTGCGCAGCACCGGCACGAAGCGCGAGATGAATATGATCTTGGAGCCGTAGCGCAGAAACAAATACTCGCCGAGCTTGATCCGGCCGGTGGTGATCCGCACGTAAGCGCCGTAACGCAGCAGTAGCCGATAACCGTATTCACGACCGATGACGTAGCCGATGGTCTGACCGACGAATGCCGCCATGCCGGCGGTCAGGATCACCAAACCGATGTCGGGTTCCTGACTGGTGCCGGCAAGAATTCCGGCCACGATCAGCACCGTCTCGCCGGGAAAGGGCAGCCCGACGCTCTCGACCGCGATAACGATCGCCACGACCAAAAGGCCGTATTCGTGAACAAGATGGTGGATGAAGGGCATTCAGGCGGCTGAAGGACCGGAAAGTCTCGATTGGCAAAGTTTCAACTGGCGAAGTTTCGATTGGCACCGCAAGAGTTGGTCGACCCTTACAGGGGTTTTCCGCATATGGCTACGCCCGGCGGCCGCGCAACGGCGCCTGCGGCTATTTGCGAATGGCAGCCGATGCGGACTAAAAAGCGGCGCGAAGCGAGGCGGTGCGGATTCGAGGCGGCGGCGATGCGGCGTTTTGGTGGCGGGCGGCCCGGCTGGTTTCTCGGCGTCGCGCTCCTGCTCGGCGGCTGCGCGCACGGCATGCATTCAGATGCAAATTCAAGCGCACCGCCGCCGCCGACGCCGCAAGACGCGGAGATCAACGTGCCGCCGGCGAATTACAAAGCCGACATCCTCGGCGCCATGCATGCTTATTTGAACGACCCGACCGGCATTCGCGACGCCGGTATTTCCGAGCCTGCGCTCAAGGGCGTGTCCGGCCATCCGCGCTATGTGGTGTGCGTGCGCTACAACGCCAAAAAGCGCGGCGGCCAAGGCAATCAACAAGGCAATCAATATGCCGGCGTCAAGGAACTCGCCGCCGTCTTCATGGTCGGCAAGTTCGACCGGTTCGTGGAAACCCGGGAACGGCCGCAGGAGCAATCGCAGGCCGAGCAAAGCGCCGCGGAGCAAAACCCGCGGGAGCAAAAAGCGCCGGGCATATGCGCGGACGTGGCTTTTGCGCCATTCCCCGAGCTGCAGAAGCTGAGCCGATAGCTCGATGCGGCGCCCGGCCTCGAAACTTTGCGCGAATTAAGTTGAAATTCGCGCGGCTCCCCTTAAACCAAGGCGCCGCGCCTGCCGCCACCGCAACCCGGAGGGCACCGATGTCTGCGCCTAATATGCCGAAAATGTACGTTCTGAAAAATTTTGCACTGACATCATTGACGCCGGTTGCGGCCGCGGCGCTGCTCGCGCTGTGGGCCGGCGCGGCCGCGGCCGATCCCGGGGTCGCCGGCAAGACCGTGAACCTGCGGCAGGGACCGGGAACCAATTACCCGGTCATCGGCAAAATTCAGGCAGGCAGCGCCGTCGACATTTCCGGCTGCCAGGGCCAATGGTGCGTGATCGCCTTTCAGGGTCAGACCGGCTACGCGATCGCTTCGAGCTTCTATCAGAGCGACAATGGTCCAGGGGCGGGCGGTCCGCCCGGTCAAGAGGGACAGCCGCCTCCCGGAGGCCCACCGCCGGGCGCTGGAGGCCCGCCGCCCGGTCAAGGAGGTCCCCCGCCCGGTCAGGGAGCGCCGCCGCCCCCCGGCGCCACCGCCCAAGGGCCGATCCCGGCTTCGCCGCCCGGCGCACCGCCGCCCGGCTATCCGCCACCGCCGCCGGGCTATTATGCGCCGGGCTATTACCCGCCGCCGCCGGGCTATTACGACCCGTATTACCCCAACGGTTATTACGGCTACCGCCGCCGGTATTGGTGAGGTTCACGGCCGGACGTCGCGGCGCTGCGCGTCGTTGTGTTGCCAACAAAAGGCAGCAGCACAACCAAGAAGCCCAGCGCCCCGAGCGCGAGCAGAATGACGGCGCGCTGCGGCCACGGGCCGAGCGTCAGCACGAAGGGCGGCACGGCAATGTCAGGCGCGGGATTGCCGATAAAACCATAATCGCCGCCGGTCAGGGCGTTGACCGGCACGACCAGCGCCACATAAGCGGCGCTCACGGCGAGCGCGCTGCGAAGATCGCTCCAGTTTGGGCGAAAGCCGAGCACGGCGATGTCGTAAACGGCGCAGGCGGCAATGAGAGTATGCGCGGTCCAGAACGCCCAGAACACCAGCGACGCCGGGCCGAGGGCTAGCGCCGGCTGGATGAAGGCCTGCAACGTCAACGCCGCGGTCCAGAAATACAGCGTCGCGCGCGCCCATCGCCATTGGGTGAGCAAAACCAGCGGCGCGATGAGGCCGTTGACGTCGCAGATTTGTAGCGGCAGCCCGGTGCGCAGATCGAGCCCGTTCCAGTTCCACCAGATGTTGTACGCGAGCCAATAGGCGACGGCGAGCGCAGCGAGCGCGCGGCGCAGGCTGAGTTCGGTGTCACGCTTAAGTCTGCGACCAAGCAAGGTCGGCGTGGCGATCGCCAACGCACAGATCGCGACGGCGAGCGAATGCAGCCCGCAATAAGGAACGAAGGTGTCCATGCCGGCAACCGCCCCCAACTCTATCTCAACCCTTGCAGGGGGAGAGAATCGCTAGGCCATAGTCGCGGGTCTTCATGAAACTACGAGGAAGCCTTCCTCTCCCCTGAAAGGGGGAGGATCTAGCTCGGGGTCGCCTGCCGTGCGTTCGTTGCTTCCAGCCGCGTATGCCGGGCGTGCTCTAAGACTTCTTGCCGTAGGGGTAGGTGCCGGGTTTGGCTTGGCTGTGCATGCCGGCGAAGGGCGACGGGGCTTCAGGCCCTTTCTTCTTGTTCTTGTCCTGCTTCGGTTTCTTCTTTTCCCTGTTGCTGCGCTGCTGACCCTTCGCCATGGCGGCCTCCGAAATTTTCCGGGGTGATTCGTCTGCTGAACGCCGCAGCTTAACCCATCCGCGCGACGCCGTCGGTAACAACCCAAACCGCCGCAGCGATTATCGCCCGCGCGGCTTCCAGCCGCCGCGCATGCCGGGGCGGCCGAGTGTCGATCTTGGTCCGTATTTTTGCGTCCCTGTCGCGCCTCCGGCGCTCCCCGCCTGTTGACGATCGCGCTTGCCTGGAACGGCTTCGACGCCGGGTCCCATTTCGTCGAGCGTCGGTTTGCGCGGCGTTTTGTTACCCGGACGCGCCGGCTTGATCTCGTGATAGAGCGCGATGCCCATCTCATCGAGCGCGGGCTTGTGGACTTTGCTCGAGCCTTGACCCCTGACCGCACCGCGCTGCGCGCGGCGACCCTCTCCCGCGGGGGGAGAGAGTAATACCGGATGTTTCGCGGTCGGGTCGTCGACGACCGCGAGCTCGGTTGCGCGCAGCCGCTTGATCTCGTCGCGCAGCCGCGCCGCCTCTTCGAAATCGAGATCGGCGGCGGCGGCGCGCATGCGCGCTTCCAGGTCCGCGATCACCGCTTCGAAATTGTGGCCGATGGTGGCGGTGTCCGCGAATTCGCCGGCGGCGCCGGTGCCGGCCGCGATCAGCACATGGTCGCGCTCGTAGACGCTGTCGAGAATGTCGGCGATGCCCTTGCGCACGCTTTCCGGCGTGATGCCGTTTTCGGCGTTATAGGCCTGCTGCTTCTCGCGGCGGCGATTGGTCTCGGCGATGGCCCGTTCCATCGAGCCGGTCACGGCGTCGGCGTAGAGAATGACGCGGCCGTCGATGTTGCGCGCGGCGCGGCCGATGGTTTGCACCAGACTGGTTTCGCTACGCAGAAAGCCTTCCTTGTCGGCGTCGAGAATGGCGACCAGTGCGCATTCGGGGATGTCGAGGCCCTCGCGCAACAGATTGATGCCGACCAAGGCGTCGAAGGCGCCGAGTCTTAAATCGCGAATGATTTCGATGCGCTCGATGGTGTCGATGTCGGAATGCATGTAGCGCACCCGGATACCCTGTTCGTGCAGGTATTCGGTCAGGTCTTCGGCCATGCGCTTGGTGAGCACGGTGATCAAGCTGCGATAGCCCCTCTGCGCCACCTGCCGCACCTCGCCGACCAGGTCGTCGACCTGGGTGCGCGCCGGGCGGATATCGACCGGCGGATCGATCAGGCCGGTGGGCCGGATCACCTGCTCGACGAACACGCCACCGGCTTCGTTGAGCTCCCACGGCCCCGGTGTCGCCGAAACGCCGGTGGTCTGCGGCCGCATGGCGTCCCATTCCTCAAAGCGCAGCGGCCGGTTGTCCATGCAGGATGGCAGGCGGAAACCGTATTCGGCGAGCGTCGCCTTGCGGCGGAAGTCGCCGCGATACATGCCGCCGAGCTGCGGGATCGTGACATGGCTCTCGTCGACGAACACCAGCGCGTTGTCGGGCACGTACTCGAACAAGGTCGGCGGCGGTTCGCCGGGTTTGCGCCCGGTAAGGTAGCGCGAATAATTCTCGATGCCGGCGCACACCCCTGTCGCCTCCATCATTTCCAGATCATAGAGTGTGCGCTGCTCGAGCCGCTGCGCTTCGAGAAGCCGCCCCGCGGCGTTGAGCTGATCGAGGCGCTGCTTGAGCTCGGCTTTGATGCCGTCGATCGCCTGCAGCAACGTCGGCCGCGGCGTCACGTAGTGCGAATTGGCGTAGACTTTGACGAATTCCAGCTCATCGGTCTTCTGGCCGGTGAGCGGATCGAATTCGTGGATCGATTCGACTTCGTCGCCGAACAGCGACACGCGCCAGGCGCGGTCCTCGTAATGGGCGGGGAAAATTTCCACCGCATCGCCGCGTACGCGGAACGCGCCGCGATAAAAATCGCCAGACGTGCGCTTGTATTGCAGCGCCACCAGGTCGGCGAGCAATTGCCGCTGATTGAGCCGCTCGCCCTGCTTGAGCGAAAAGGTCATCGCCGAATAGGTCTCGACCGAGCCGATACCGTAAATGCAGGACACCGAGGCGACGATGATGACGTCGTCGCGTTCGAGCAGCGCGCGCGTCGCCGCGTGCCGCATGCGGTCAATCTGCTCGTTGATCGAGGAGTCCTTCTCGATATAGGTGTCGGTGCGCGGGATGTAGGCTTCCGGCTGGTAGTAATCGTAGTAGCTGACGAAATACTCGACCGCGTTGTCGGGAAAGAAGCTCCTGAACTCGCCGTAGAGCTGCGCCGCCAGCGTCTTGTTGGGCGCGAGGATCAGCGCCGGGCGCTGGGTCTCCTCGATCACCTTGGCCATGGTGAAGGTCTTGCCAGACCCGGTGACGCCGAGCAGCACCTGGGTGCGGTCGTGACGCTTGACGCCTTCCACGAGTTCCTTGATGGCGAGCGGCTGATCGCCCTTCGGATCGAAATCGGATTTGATGACGAGAGGCCGGCCGCCTTCGCTCTTTTCCGGCCGCTCCGGCCGATGCGGCACCCAGATTTTAGTGCCGCCGTCGCCCTCGCGAAATTCCGGTCGGCCTTCGCGCAGCAATTGGTCGAGCGATTGCTGGCTGGCGAGGCCGGCGATGGAGCCGACTTCACCACGGCCTTGCCGTCTCAGCCGCAAATGCGCCGGGCCCATATCCGGCGTGATCACGTTGCGGGCGTCGACTTCGGCGTCGCCCTCTCGCTCGTCGATGCCGAGCGCGCGGGCGAGGTCGGGATCGAGCTCGCCGGGTGGAACCGGCGTCTTGGCCAAGCCTGTGCCGACGTAGCCCTGCTGCGGCGCCTCGCCAAAGCCGCGCGTCACCGAGGCGCGGGCGCGGTGCGCATTGGCAAAGTCGGCGCGCCGCTCGTAGGAATTATCCGGCGCCGGCGTGATCCTGCTGCCGTCCTTTTGGGACTCGCTTCGCCTCTTCGCGATCTTTTGTTGTTCCCCTCCCCCTTGCGGGGCGGGGGTAGAGGTGGGGGTTGCGTGGAATTGCGTCGAGGAAGGTTGCTCGGCGTGTTTACCCCCCTCCCTACCCTCCCCCGCAGGGGGGGTGGGAGCGGTACGTGGCTCGACTTCTATTCCAGTCTGGGAGCCGACGCCGGCGCGGCCCTGGCCGATGGCGGGGTTGAGCAAATCGGCGAGCGCGGGGTCGAGCAGAGGCGTCTCCGGCCGCGCCGCTTTGGCGCGGGTCGGTTTCGCCGGGTCCTTTTTCGAATGCTTGGCCGGATCGCGTCCTTTCGCCATGCATCCAATATGGGCTGAGTCACGCGCGGGGAAAAGTGCCGCCCTCCCGTCATTGCGAGGAGCCAACGGGTCCGGCCAGAAGTGACCGGCCCGATGACAAGCTTCGCTATCGCTCGCAATGACGATACCTCAAAATCCCTTCACCACCTGTGCCACATGTTCGACGTCGGGCGGCGCGGCGAAACAATGCCCGACCAGCTTGCGCCATTCCTGAAAGTCCGGCGAACCGCGAAAGTCGACATTGTGATTGTCGACAGTGTCCCAATCGACGAACAGCCGGTAGCGGCTCGGCTTCTCGATCGAGCGGCGCAATTCGAAATGACGGCAGCCTTTGGCGCGGTGAAATATCGGCGCCGCTTGTTTCACGCCGGCTTCGAATTCCGCTTCCATGCCGGGCTTGACGTCGATCTGCGCAATTTCTGTGATCACACGATGCTCCTTTGTGACGGTGGAAACGCCAAATGGATCAAGTAGGGTAACGAAAACATGACTGACATGCGCGGTTAAGGGCTTAAATCTCAGCGACGTCTTGCGCTAGAATAACAGCATTCATCCCCGCACAAATAGGCTTGCCATGATCGATCTGTATTACTGGACGACGCCGAACGGCCACAAGATTACGATCTTTCTCGAAGAGACCGGACTGCCGTACAAAATATTTCCGATCAACATCGGCAAGGGCGAGCAGTTCAAGGCGGATTTTCTTGCGGTTGCGCCCAATAACCGCATCCCCGCGATTGTCGATCACGCACCGGTCGACGGCGGCAAACCGATCCCGGTGTTCGAATCCGGCGCCATTCTGCTCTATCTCGCCGACAAGACCGGCAAATTCATCGGCAAGGATTTGCGAGCGCGCGTGCAGACGCTGGAATGGCTGTTCTGGCAAATGGGCGGATTGGGGCCGATGGCCGGCCAGAACAATCATTTCGCGCATTACGCGCAAGAAAAACTGCCTTATGCCATCGACCGCTACAACAAAGAGGTCAACCGGCTGTTCGGCGTCATGAACAAGCGGCTCGCTGATCGCGGTTATCTCGCCGGCGATTATTCGATCGCCGATATGGCCTGCTATCCGTGGGTGGTGCCATGGGAGCGCCAAGGGCAGAACATCGCCGACTTCCCGCATCTCAAGCGCTGGCTCGAGGCTATTGCCGAGCGCGACGCGGTCAAGCGCGCGTATGCCAAGGCGAAAGAAATCAATCCGAATCCGGGTGGCATTCGCACCGCCGAGGAACGCGCGATCCTGTTCGGCCAGACCGCGCAGTCCATCGCCGCCGAAGCGGCCAAGAATTAGCAGCTGTGAAAAAACAAACCGGCGCCTATTGCGCGGCGCCACCGTAATAGCCGGTGATCTTCCAGCCGCTCGTTTCCTTGGTGTAGCACATCTGATCGCCACCAAGGCTCGACAGCGCGTCAACCGATACAAAGCCGGTTTTGCCCGACGGCAACGCGACGTGCAGGAACGGCGGCTGATCGGGATTGTCGGGCGGCGGACCGTCGGGCAGCACGTGCACCAGGATCAGGCCGATCTTTTCCACGACCGGTGCGTCCGGCTTGGCTGCGGCGCGCACTTCGAGGCCGTCTTTGGTCGCGTAGCCCCAGTCCGGCGGTTCGGTCTGGGTCGATTTGATCAGCGCCTCGAATGCCTTCAGGTCGAAGCGCGGCACCGCCGGGGCGCAAATAACGGTTTGCCGATCCGGCAGCGGTTCGCCGGTCGGTTCGTGTGCGAAGCCGTCGAGCATATCCCAGCTGGAGCCGTCCTTGGCGTCGAGATCGATCGCCGCCGCCAGATTGGCCATGCCGGGCTTGCGCTTGTCGGCAAGATCCTTGTCCTGCATCCAGAAGAAGCCTTGCGCGACGATGAGCTTGCCCAGCACGGCGCGGTCCTTGTGCGCCACGGCGTCGGCAAACTGCGCCCGGAACGCCGTAAAGCTCGGGTCGGTGACGACCGGCGGCGGCGTCACCGCGACTGCCTGATAAGGCTTCACCGGCGGGGGCGGTGGCGGTTTGAGCTGCGGCAGCTGCGGTTGCTGGGCGCGGCCCGGCGCGGCAGCGAGCAGACAACCGGCAAGGATGAGGCTGGTGGCGATGAGATAATGGCGCATCACGGGTCTCCGGCTTCGGTCGGCGGGCAAAACAGATGAGGCAATGGCGCAATCGATAGGCACGAATTGCGACCGGCATGCGGCGTCGCGCCGCGAGATTGCCGATTTTGCAATGCGGCCGCGGTGACGGTTCCGGCCCGGGCGCGTTATTGAGCAGTGGTTCATTAAAACGGATTTCCCGATGCCGCCCTTCCTCGCTTCTCCTTACCTCCTCACCATCCTGCTGCTGATCGGTTCCAACGCCTTCATGACCACGGCCTGGTATTGGCATTTGCGGTTTCGCGAAGTGCCGCTATGGCAGGTCATCCTGATCAGCTGGGGTCTGGCGCTGATCGAATATTGCCTGGCCGTTCCGGCGAACCGCTACGGCAGCTACGTCTATAGCGCGGCGCAACTGAAAACGATCCAGGAAGGATTACGCTCTCGGTATTCTGCGTCTTCTCGCTGGTTTATCTGCACCAGGGCGTGACCTGGAACCATTTGATCGGCTTCGCGCTGATTGCCGGAGGCGCGTTCTTTATTTTTCGCGCGCCGATCTAGCGTGGTACGCCGATCATCCCTTCAAACCGAAATAGGCACGGCGCAGCGCGTCATTCTCGTGCATGGCGCCGACGGTGTCGGAAAAACCGATGCGGCCGTTGTCGAGCGTGTAGACCCGATCTGCAAGTGTTAGGAATTTGACGTTCTGTTCGGCGATCAGCAGCGCCAGATTCTGAGCACGGAACTGCGCCAAGTGCGCGATCACCTCCTTGACGAAGCGCAGCGACAAACCGGCCGACGGCTCGTCCATGACCAGCAAACGCGGCTCGCCGACCAGCGCCTTGGCGATGCCGAGCATTTTGCGCTGGCCGCCGGAAAGGCTGCCGGCGGCAGCGCGGCGGCGCTCGGCAAGAGCGGGGAACATGGCGTAAAGCTCGTCCATGCGTGCTCGCGCGCGGCTTCGCGGCAGGAACTGGGCGCCGATCAGCACATTCTCTTCGATGGTGAGGCCGGGGAAGCCCGATGTTTCCGACATGAAAACCATGCCGCGGCGCACCCGCTGATCGGTGCGCAGCGCGGTGATGTCTTCACCGGCGAAATCGATCCGGCCGGTCCAGCTCTCGATAAGCCGCATGATGGTTTTCAACAACGTCGTCTTGCCGGCGCCGTTGGCGCCAAGCAGCACGACGGATTCGTGCTCGCGGACGGCAAGATCGACGCCCCAGAGCACCTGCAGGCGCCGATAGCCGGACGTGACGCCGGCGACGTTGAGCAAGGGTGCGGCTTCAGGCGGCATGCTCGTCCCCGAGGAATACCTCGACCACCTGCGCGTTCCTCGCCGCGTCCGCCAATTTGCCTTCGAAGATTTCCTTGCCGGCGTTCATGACGATGATGCGATCGGTGATCTGATCGATGAAACCCATCAGATGCTCGACCACGAGCAGAGTAATTCCCGAGCGCGCGAGCGCTTTGAGTCTCTCGGCGATGCGTTCGAACTCCGCCGGGTTCAGTCCAGCGGCGAGCTCGTCGATGAGCAAAAGCCGTGGACCGGTCGCCAAGGCGCGCGCGAGGTCGAGCATTTTTTGTTGTGCGCTGTTGAGCGCGCCGGCCGGGTCATCGGCGTAGGGCGCGAGATCGAGCGAGGCGAGGAGCGCTTCGGCGTCGGCCCCGCCGTTGCCGCTGCGGCCATAAGCTACGGCGATTCCGATATTCTCCCGCACGGTCAACGCCAAAAACGGCCGCGGCACCTGGAAGGTGCGGTTGATGCCGGCATGCACCAGCTGATGCGACGGCAAGCCGCCGATGGAGCGGCCGGCGAAGCGGATGCCGCCGCCGTCCGGCCGATAGAGGCCGGAGATCACGTTGATACACGTCGTTTTGCCGGAACCGTTCGGCCCCACCAGCCCGAGAATCTCGCCCTCGCTGACGCTGAAACTGAGCATGTCCAGCGCGCGAAAGCCGCCGAAGCGCTTGACTAGGCCGTCGACAACGAGCAGCGGCGAAACGTCAGGGGACATAGATGCCCCGCCGCTGCAGCAACGACACCACGCCGTTCGGCAGGAACAGCACCAAGCCCACGATCAGCGCACCGTAGATGAGCTGAAAGTATTGCGGTGTCGAAATGCCGACGGCGTTGTAGATGCCGTAGAGAATGACGACGCCGAGGATCGGCCCGATCACTGTGGCGGTGCCGCCGAACAACGTGAACACGGTGGCGAAGATCGTGAATTCGACGCTGAAAACGGTCTCCGGATAAAACACCGACACGTACCAGGCGAAAACGCCGCCGGCGAGCCCGGCAATACCCGCGCTGATGAGCCAGGCGATGATGCGCTCGCGCACCACGTTGATGCCGGCCATGCTGGCGCTGATCGGGTCCTCACGAATAGCTTGCAATGCCATGCCTAAATGCGAATGGCGCAGATAGATGACGAGCGCGAGCGTCGCGGCGAGTACGGCCAAGGCCGCGGCATAAGCCAGCGTCGGGTTGAACACGCCGCTCAGGCTGATGCCGTAGGGGCCTTTGGTGATGCTTTCCAGATCGGGGTTGGACACGACCTGCAGGAGCGCCAACGCCGCGGCAAGATTGGCGATGGAGAAATAGGCGCCCGACAGCCGAAACAGCGGGGTGAGGATCAATCCCAGCGCCAGTGCCGCGGCGGCGGCGACCGCAAGCGCGACGAGCGGCGGCGCCTGCAGATGCATTACCGTCAGGGAGAAGCCGTAAGCGCCGGCGCCGAAAAAGCCGACATAACCGAACGGCAGATAGCCGGTGAAGCCGTAGATGACGTTGATGCCCTGCGCCAACGTCATGAAGATGATGAAATTGAACAGCAGCAGATGATTGCTGTAGATCGCTGGCGCAATCGCGAAGGCGCCGACAACCGGCAGCAGGATCAACAAAATGTCGCGCGTGATCCTAGGCACGGCGCACCTGCCGGCCCAAGAGGCCGCGCGGCCGCACCAAAAGAATGGCGATGAGCAGGACATAGGGCAACAGATTGGCCCAGGTGCTGAAGTAGCTTTGCATCAGCATGTAGGAGATGCCGTAGACGATGCCGCCCAAAACGGTGCCGAGCGGATTGCCGAGCGAGCCGATGACGATGACCGCAAAGGCGGTCACGGTGATCTCGGCGCCCATGGCGGGCGTGATGCTGCCGAGCATGAACGGCGCGAAGACGCCGGCGACGGCGGCGAGCCCAAGTCCGATGCCGAAGGCGAGTGCCGAGACGCGGTGCACGTCGATGCCGGTGGCAATCGCCTCGTCGCGATTGTCCATAACCGCGCGGGTGAGATAGCCGAGGCGGGTCTGGTAGAGATAGATGTAAATCAAAAGCACAGCGCCACCGCTGGCAATGCCACTCACCACCCACGACGCCGGAAAGGTTTGGCCCAGAATGTGGACCGGGCCGGTCGCCACTTTATGGCCGGCAAACACGCTCAAGACCGTGGCCAGCGCACGGCCGAGCTGGTCGCCGGGGATCGAGCGTTCGCTGGTGCCAAAGGCGATCGTCGTCACCGCCTGGATCACCTGCGACAGCCCGAAGAAAAGAATGAACGACAGCATCTCCGGGTCTCTGGCGCGCAGTAGCCGCGGTACCAAGAGGTAGTAGAGCGGCAGCCCGACCATCACCAAGACGACAAACGCGACGGGAACCGCTGCAACCGGATTGATCGTAAACAGCGTGAACAGCCAGAACGCCAGGAACGCGCCCAGCATCACAAAATCGCCGTGCGCGAGATTGACGATGCGCATGACGCCGAAGATCAGATTGAGGCCGAGTCCGATCAGCGAAAAGTAAAGGCCGAACAGCAATCCGGCGAGCAGGCTGTAAGTGAACATCTAACGCGCGCTCCGCCGACGGCCTGCGCCGCTACCGTGCAGGTACCATCAAGGGCGAGGATAGACCGGCTTGCCGTTGGCGAGGTTGTGCGGCCAAACCGTAACGAGCTTTGCTTCCTCGCCGTCGCCGGGCTGAAATTGTCCGATCGGCGTCAATTCGCCGATCTGGCCGCCGGTGGCGTCAAGCTCGAAGCTGCCGTCGAGCGTCTTGAGCTTACCCGACAGCGCGAAAATCGCCTTGCGCAGTTCCAGCTGATCCAGATTTTCGGCGGTGGCCAGCGCCTTTTCCAGCACCAGGCCGGTGTAGCCGGCGATGGAGTTAAAACCGAACTCCACGTGTGCATCGGCGTATTTCTTGTCCCACGCCGCCTGGAACTCCTTCAGCGGCATGCCGAAATTGGGCTCGTAGGCCAGGTCTCTGGCGGTCACATAGGTGAACAGATAGCTGAGCGCCTTGGCGCCGAGATTCTTTTCGAGGAGCTCGGTTTCTATTCCCGGGTAGATGCTGAACAGGAACTTGAATTTGGTGCCGCTGTCGGCAACGTTGCGCAGGAAGGCAATGTCGTTCGACGCATAGCCGAGTGAAGAACCGCGTCCGGATTCGATGCGCTGACGTTATTGAGCAGCACGGTATAATTGGACGTATCGGTCGGCACGCCCTGGTCGAACACGAGCTCGACGCCAGAATTCGCTTCCTTGATGAGCTTGCGGATCGTATTCGCCTGCGTGCCGGTGAAGTCATTGGTGGCGTAGAGCATGGCGACGCGCTTGATGCCAAGCGCGGGACCATCGTTGGTGAGAAAATCCGCAAGCGGTTTCGGCCAAATCGTGGACACCGGATCGGCCATCAGCACGATGTAAGGATTGTCGGGCGTGAAAAAGGTGGCGCCGGTACCGGTCTGGTCGATCAGCAACATTTTGTGGTCGCGCGCGATCGGTACCGCGACCGAGGTGAGCACGGATCCGGAATCCGAGATCAGGATGTCGACTTTGTCCTGGGTGATCAGCTGATTGTACAAGGTTGCGGCGGTGACGGTGTTGCTCTGATCGTCGTAGGCGACGAGCTTGAGCGGAATCTTCTTGTCGAAGGCTTTGACGTAGGCGCCGCCTTCGGCGTTTTTCTGATCGATCCAGAGTTTGAGCCCGTCGTGGACTGGCAGCGAAATACTGGCATAGCGCCCGGAGCCGGCGTACAGCGTCCCGAGCTTGATCTCCGCAGGCGCGTCGGCCGCTCGCGCCGCACTCGCCGTCACGGCGACCGACAAGGCCGCAAAAATCGCCAGCCGGTTCATGGTCAGCCGGTTCATGGGCGTCCTCCACCTGAACTTGAAGTTTCCGCTTTGGCGCCACGCTAAGGCATCGCGATTGCCGCGGCAATCGCACTATCGTGCCGCGGCAGCCTTGGCTTTCATCGCACCGTCGACGGTGGCGCCGCTGCGGAGGAGTGCGGCGATCTCTTTCTGCGGAAGTCCGGCTTCCTTGAGCACCGCGAGGCTGTGCTCGCCGGTGCGCGGCGCATGCCGCCTGATCGTCAACGCTTGCCCGTTCCAGCGGCTCGGGATGCCGGTATAGCGAATCCGTCCCTCGGTCGGGTGCGCGCGCGTGTGGAAGAAACCGACCGCTTCGAGATGCGGATCCTCGATCAGCGTGTCCAGATCGTTCAACGGCGCACAGGGAATGTCGCAACGCTCGAGCAGCGCCAGGGCTTCGGCGCTGGTTAGCGTGCGCAAGATATCGGCGACGACCGCGTTCGCTTCAGCAGAGCGTTGCCGGCGCGCGGCGAATTTCATCAGCTGCGGCATCGCCTCATACTGATCGAGACGGCCGAGCTGCTCGAAAAACGCTCGCCAGTGTCTATCGGTATAGACCAGGGCGCAAACGTGGCCGTCGCTGGTGTGAAACGGGTGGCGCAGCGCGACGCGCGGATTGCCGGCCTTGCCGATCGGCGGGTCGAATGTGCGTCCGGCGAGATGATCGGCGAGCACCAGTTGCGCCATGGTCTCGAACATCGGCAGTTCGACATACTGACCTTTTCCGCTGCGGTCGCGACCGACGATCGCAGCAAGGATGGCGTGCGCGGCGTTGATGCCGACGACTCGGTCGACCAAGGCGAGCGGCAAGTAGCGCGGCTCGCTGTTGTCGGCGCCGGAGAGCGTCGGCAGCGCGCAGATGCCCTGGATAAGATCGTCGTAGGCCGGTTTGCCGGCATACGGACCACTCTCGCCATAGCCCATCACCGATACGTAGACGACGCGGGGATTGACCTTGCGCATGTCGTCATAACCGAGCTTGAGCCGCCGCATGGCCGCTGGCCGCACGTTGGTGACAAAGACGTCGGCGTCGGCGCAGAGCGCCAACAGTGCGGCGCGCGCTGCCGGTTGCTTGAGGTCGAGAACCAGGCTGCGCTTGTTACGGTTGAGCTGCAGATAGAGCGGGCTCATGTCCGGGCTATTGGCTGAGCCGATGCTGCGGCGCAAGAGATCGCCTTCGGGCGTCTCGATCTTGATCACGTCGGCGCCGTAGTCGGCGAGGATTTGCGCGGCGTAAGGACCGGCAATCATCGCCGAAAGATCGAGCACGCGCAGTCCGTGCAGCGGGCCGTGACCGCCTTGTCCGGGCTTCTTCGTTGACCGCGCCGCCGCCGAGGACAGCTTCACGGACCGCTTTTTGACAGAAGGCTTCTTAACGGAACTCTTTTTGGCGGACGGCCGCTTGGCGGACGGTTTGGGCATGGCACCCCTTCTTGCGTTTCCTTGGCGCCCGCTCTTTAGCGCGGTGCGTATTTTATCGGGCGGGCGCCGTCGCACGAGACGAAACCCACGTTGTCGCCGGCGACCAATGTGCGTTAGGACGTTGCAACAAAGCAAGCGCGGCGGATCAAAGTGAGCGATGCCAAAATCCTGTTCATCGGTCCGGGCGCCATCGGCGCATCCGTCGCGGCCTGGGTGGCGCAGAATTATCCGCAAATTTTCATCATGGGCCACGGCGCGTCGCAGGCGGCGCTGCGGCAAAACGGGGTCACCACCTACGCCTTTGCCGATCCACAGGCGACGCGGCGCAATGTGCGCATCGCGACCGTGGACCGGCCAGGCGCCGTCGGCGACGCCGACATTGTGGTTCTGGCGGTGAAAAACTACGGCCTCGCCGCCGTCGCCCAACAGGTCAAAGACGATCTCGGCGACCGGCCGATCATCGTGTCGATGGCCAACGGCATCGACAACCAGCGCATTCTGCCGAAGTTCTTCTCCAAGGTGATTTATTGCGTGGTCAGCTACAATGCGCGCCGCGACGAGCCGGTGGTCGTCGGCTATCAGCGCAAAGGGCCGCTCCTGATCGGCACGTCCGACAACCAATTGGGCGACGAGCTTCGCCTGGTCCAGTCGATCCTGGCGCGTGGCTGTCCGACCGAGATTGTCGACCGGCTCCAGGATTCCGTGCACACCAAGATTGTAATCAATCTGACCAATGCGCTGGATGCCTTGGTGGGCCGCGGCGCGCAGCCGCTGACCAGCTTGCCGATCTATCAAAAGCTGTTGTCGCACGCCTTATGGGAGGGGGTGCGGGTGATGCGGGCCTCAGGCTTCGGCGAATATCGCATTCCCGGCATTCCATCTTTTGCGCTTTTACATCTCCTGGCGACACTGCCCGGCTGGGCGATCCGTCCGCTGTTTAGGCGCTGGCTGCGCGGCTACGAGATGGGTAGCATGACGCAAGACGTGATTTTGCGCGGCGCGCAGGATACCCGACTTGAATCGATAACCGGCTATGTGGTGGGGCTGGCCGCCGAACATGGCGTGGCGGCGCCCTATAACCGCGCGATCTACCGGCTCGGCCGGGAGAACTTTCATCCGGGCTTTAAGCCTTTGTCCTGCGAGGCGGTGCTCGCGGCGGTCGAACGCGAGCAAACGCCAGGCCACGCCGCGTTCTGAGGCTTTTTCGCGCCGTCTGGCCGACTTTGACTCGGCGCCGCGATTCTTTTCATATTCGGCGGGCCGGCATCGACCATTTCTGGTACGCCTCGACGATATGAAACCCGCGCCCTTTCGCTATGTCGCCGCCCGATCCGTCGAGCAGGCTTTGGCGTTGAAGGCGCAATATGGCGACGACGCACGCTTTCTCGCCGGCGGGCAAAGTCTCGTTCCGACCATGAATTTCCGGCTGACCCAGCCGGAGGTGCTGATCGACATCAATCGGCTCGGCGAACTTGCCGGCGTCACCAACGGCGCGGCTAATCGCGTGCGCGTCGGCGCGCTCACGCGCTACCGGATGCTTGAGCGCGATCCGGCGACGCCGCAAACGCTGCCGCTCATCGGCGAAGCGTTGCCGCTGATAGCGCATCCGCAAATCCGCAACCGCGGCACCATCGGCGGCAATCTGGCCCACGCCGATCCGGCGTCGGAGATGCCGGCGATCGTGCTTACGCTCGGCGGCCGGTTGCGTACGCAATCGGCGAAGGGCAAGCGGTGGATCGAGGCGGGCGATTTCTTTGTCGGCGCGCTCACGACCGCGCTCGCCGCCGACGAGATGCTCATGGAGATCGAACTGCCGGTGGCGCCGCGGAATTCCGGCTCGTGTTTTATGGAACTATCGCGGCGGCGCGGCGATTTCGCCATTATCGGCGTCGCCTGCATGGTGCGGCTCGACGCCGATGACAAATGTGAAGAGGCGCGTATCGGCCTGTGCAATGCCGGCGACGGCCCGGTCTATGCAGCTGATGCAAGCGCATCGCTGCTCGGCCGCCCGATCGGCGTGAAGGAAATCGAAGAAGCCGCGGCGCTGGTCAAAGGCGCCATCGATCCCGGCGGCAGCATTCATGCCAGTAAGGAATTTCAGCGCCACGTCGCCGGCGTGCTCACCGCGCGCGCGTTGACGGCCGCTAACCAGCGGGCGCGCCGTGCCCACTGACACCCACGACGTCGCTGTCACGGTGAACGGCACGCTCTACCGCCGCCAGGTCGAAGGCCGGCTGTTGCTGAGCGATTTTCTGCGCCACGATCTGTTGCTGGCTGGCACCCACGTCGGCTGCGAGCACGGGGTGTGCGGTGCTTGCACGGTATTGTTCGACGGCGCTCCAGTCCGCTCCTGCCTGATGTTCGCGGCGCAGGCCGACGGCCACGAGATCATGACCGTCGAAGGTTTAGCGGCCGATCGCAACCATTTACATCCCCTGCAGCAAGCGATGCGCGATTGCCATGGTTTGCAATGCGGCTATTGCACGCCCGGCATCCTGATGACCATGAAGGCGTACCTCGACGAGACTACGGCGCCGGATGAGGCGCAAATCCGCGAAGCTTTGTCGGGCAATCTGTGCCGCTGTACCGGCTATCAGCACATTGTCGAGGCGATGCTGCTGGCCGCCAAACGGATGAATGGAAGCGCCGCGTGAGCACCCGCAGCTTCGGCGCCCCGATCCGCCGCAACGAAGACGCGCGGCTGTTGAGCGGCCAGGCGCTGTTCGTCGACGACGTCGAGCTTCCCGGCATGCTCCATGCGGCGTTTCTGCGCTCGAATGTGGCGCATGCGCGCATCCGCACGATCGACGTGTCGGCGGCGCGGGCGCGAGCGGGCGTGGTTGCGGTTTACACGGCCGCCGATCTCGGCGCTTATTGGGCGCCCGGTCCGCTGCTGGTGCCACCGCCGCCGATCAAGGGCGCGGTGTTTAATCAGCGCACGCAGGTGCCGCTCGCCAAGGACAAGATCCGCCATGTCGGCGAGCCGCTGGCGGTGGTGCTGGCGCAAAGCCGCTATCTCGCCGAGGACGCGCTCGCCGATATCGCCGTCGATATTGAGCCTCTGCCCGCGGTGGTCGACCTGGAAGCCGCGCTCATAAACCCGTCCGCCACGGTGCACGACGACGTGCGCGATAACGTCGCCGCCCATGTCTGGCAGGGCCGCGGCAACTACGCCGCCGCCCGCGCCAAGGCCGCCCGCGTCATCGCCCGCCGCTTCCATTACGATCACGGCGCCTCGTCGCCAATCGAAACCCGCGGCATCGTCGCCAATTGGGACGCCCGCGCCGATCAGATGACCATCTGGGACACGACCCAAGCGCCGGTGTTTTTGCGCAACGGGCTTGCCGCCATGCTCGGTTTGGGCGAGCGGCAGGTGCGGGTGATCGCGCCTTTTGTCGGCGGCGGCTTCGGTCCGAAGATCATGCTGTTCTATCCGGAAGAGGTGGTGATCCCCTGGGCGGCGAAAACGCTCAACCGCCCTGTCAAATGGATCGAGGACCGGCTAGAGCATTTCTTCGCCACCACGCATGAACGCGGGCAGACCCACGACGCCGAAATCGCGCTTGCCGCCGATGGCAGCATTCTCGGCATCAAAGACGTGTTTTTGCACGACACCGGCGCCTATAACCCTTACGGCTTGACGGTGCCGATCAACAGCCAATGCACTTTGCTTGGCCCCTACGTCGTGCCCAATTACGACTCGACCTTCACTGCCGTGTTCACCAACAAGACGACCGTCACGCCCTATCGCGGCGCCGGGCGCCAGCACGGCGTGTTCGTCATCGAGCGGCTGCTCGACATCGCCGCGCATGAACTCAATATCGACCGCGCCGAAATCCGCCGCCTCAACCTTATTCCGCCCGACGCCTTCCCGTACAACAACGAGATCATCTACCAGGACTTCGCGCCGCTCTCCTACGACAGCGGCAATTACGAGCCGATCCTCGACAAGGCGCTGGAGATGATCGGCTACCGGCAATTCCTGGCCGAAGAACAGCCGCGGCTGCGCGCGCAAGGCCGCCATGTCGGCATCGGCCTTGCCTGCTACGTGGAAGGCACCGGCATCGGACCTTATGAAGGCGCCAAGGTGCAGGTGCAGGCCAACGGCAAGGTCAACGTGGCGACCGGTATCGGCACCCAAGGGCAGGGGCATTTTACGGTGTTTGCGCAAATCGTCGCCGATCAGCTCGGCGTCGACGTCATCGACGTCGATATCGTCACCGGCGACACCGATCAGTTCTATTGGGGCGCCGGCACCTTCGCCAGCCGCGGCGCCGTCGTCGCCGGCAACGCCGTCAACGAAGCCGCCAAGGCGGTGCGGCAGAAAATCCTTAAACTCGCCGCTGAGCATTTCGAATGCGCCGAACAGGATCTTGAGATCAAAAACGGCGAAGTCTCGGTCGTCGGTGTGCCTGGCCAAGCCGTGAAACTCGGCGCGCTGGCGCTAAAGGCCAATCCGATGCGCGGTGCGGTCAAGCCGGGGAGCGAGCCGGGACTCGAATCCACGCAATATTTCGGTCCGTCGGGCGGCGCCACCGCTAGCGGCGTGCATGCCATGATCGTCGAAGTCGATCCGCAAACCTTCACGCTCGAAGTCCGCAAATACGTGGTGGTGCATGACTGCGGCACGGTCATCAATCCATTGATCCTCGCCGGCCAGATCCACGGCGGCGTAGCGCAAGGCATCGGCAATGCCTTTTACGAGCAATTGGTATTCGACGAGGCGGGGCAATTGCTCAATGCGTCGCTGGCCGATTATCTGCTGCCGACGGCGCTGGAAGTGCCGCACATGGAGATTGCCCATACCGTTACCGCTTCGCCGCTCAATCCGCTCGGCATCAAAGGCGCTGGCGAAGCCGGCGCCATTCCGGTCGGACCGCTGTTCGCGCAGGCGATCGAGGACGCGCTCGGCTTGTTGGAAAAGAAAGTCGAGCTTAACGAAATTCCGCTCAGCCCCAACCGGCTGTTCGAACTGACGGCAAAACTGCGGTGATACGGCCATGATCTTGGTCACCGGCGCCGCTGGCAAGACCGGCAAAGCCGTGATCAAGGCGCTGGCGCATAAAGGCGCCGGCGTGCGCGCCTTGGTTCGCAATCCCGAACATGCCGGCGGCCTCATGGCGCTCGGCGCTGCCGAAGTCACTGTCGGCAGCTTCGACGACGCGCATGCGCTCGAATCCGCCGCCGCCGGCGTGCGGGCGATCTATCACATCTGCCCGAATGTCAGTCGCGACGAACTCGCTTACACGCGCGCCATTGCCGAGGCGGCGCGGACGAACGGCGTGCGGCGCTTTGTCTATCACTCGGTGCTGCATCCGCAGATCGAGGCGATGCCGCATCATTGGCAGAAGATGCGCAGCGAAGAGCTGTTGTTCGCGCAGCGTTTCGAGCTGACCGTCCTGCAACCGACGGCGTATATGCAGAACATCCTGGGGGCTTGGCGCGGCGTCGTCGCCGACGGTATCTTTCGCGTGCCTTACCCGGTCGCCACCCGCTTAAGTCTGGTCGACCTGGAGGATGTCGCCGAAGCCGCGGCGCTAGTGCTCACCCAAGACAGGCACGCCGGCGCGACTTACGAGCTCGTCGGCACCGAACCGCTCAGCCAGAGCGAGGTGGCCGCCTCGATCGGCGCGGCCACGGGACGAGAGGTGCGCGCCGACGCGGAACCGGTCGCCGCGTGGGAGGAACGCGCCCATTCCGCCAGCATGGGCGAGCGTGAGCGGGCAGCGCTTATCGCGATGTTTCGCTACTACGCCGAATACGGGCTGATCGGGAACCCCAACACGCTCACGTGGCTGCTTGGCCGCGCCCCGACCAGCCTGCCGGCCTTTCTCGGACGGAACGTCGACAACCCGACCTGATCAAAGCTCGATCTTGCTGTAGACCGTCGCCATCACGCCGGCCTTCTCGCTGGTCACGGTGACCGAAGCGGTGAAGGTCTCGTTGCCTTGCAGCTTGCCGGCGGCGATGGCGGCGCGGATTGATCTTTCCAGCTCGCGCTGGGTGGCGAAGCCCACCTTCTTGATGAAAAGCTCGACCGCGGCGGAAATGGTCTGGTCGCTCATGGCGCGCCTTTGCACTTTACCGATGGATCACTGGCCGCCGGCAACACCGTCGCCGCGCCGGCGAGAAATTAGTTAATGTTGCAGAGCCGTACAAGAAACCCAAAACTTGGCGGCTGTCTGACCGTTGGCCTTTAGGCTACACTGGGCGTCACAGGTCCAACACACGTTATCGATATCTTGCGGTTTCGCTTTTCGGCGGCGCCGGTTTGGAATACGGCAATGCTAAGAGCGCCGCAGGCGCCGGGCATCTAACCGTAGTATACGCTAAGGACAGGAGAGGTCAGTGAGTTACTTTTCTCAGGCGAAAGGTGGGCGCGACAAGGCCCGTGTCATTGGATCGGTGGCCGACGCTAATTCCGGCGAAACAGACGCGGTCGTGAAAGGTTCCGCCGACACCGTGTCCACGCTCGGGCCCGGCATGGTGATCATTGGCAACATCGTTTGCCAGGATTCGGCGCAGATTTTCGGACGCGTGACCGGCGACATTCAGGCCGTAGCCATCGTGGTCGGCGAAGGCGCCCATGTCGAAGGCAACATCACCGCGCAAGAGGTCTGCGTCAACGGCACGTTCAAGGGCACCATCCGCGGCAATACGGTCAAATTGCGGGGCGCCGCCAGCGTCGATGGCGAGGTGTTTTCGCGGTCGCTGACGGTCGAAGAGAATGTGCAGTTCGAAGGCGTGTCGCGCCGGCTCGATAAGCCGGTCGAATTGCCTTCAACTGTTCCCACGGCAGCGGCAAGCCCGGTATCCGAGGCGCCGCCGGCAAATCCCGTGTATGCACCGGTTCCGGCTGCGCCGCCGGAGCAGACGGCTGCGTAAAGCGAAACGCGCCGACGGCCGCCCGGCAAAGTTTGGTCTTGCTTCTTGCCGCTGTCGGCCCGAAACGTCCTGATCCCTCAGGACGGGCATGGCGATGCCGGGTAGCGATGTCGAAGTCGTAGTTGTCGGCGGCGGTGCGGCAGGCGTCGCGGCTGCGCGGCGGCTTCACGAAAGCTCCATCGATTGTCTGCTGATTGAGGCGCGCGCGCGGCTCGGCGGCCGCGCCTGGACAATCGTCGATCCGTCCGGCTTTGCGCTTGATCTTGGCTGCGGCTGGCTGCATTCGGCCGAGCGCAACCCTTGGGTCGCCGCCGCGGAAGAGCAGTGCGCAACAATCGACAAAAGTCCGCCGCCGTGGATGCGCTCGGCTTCGGACATCAGCTTTCCGCCCGCCGAGTTGGAAGATTTTCGCCGCGCCCAGGGCGACTTCTTTGCACGCATGGAAGCGGCCGAAAACAGCGAAGCCGACGCGCCGGCATCCGCTTTCCTCGATCCGGCGTCGCGCTGGAATGGCCTGATCGGCGCCATCGCCACTTATATCAGCGGCGCCGATCTGGACCGCATTTCGGCCAAGGACTTCGACCGCTACGAGGATTCGGCCGTGAACTGGCGCGTGGTCGAAGGCCTCGGCTCCGTCATCGCCGGCTATGGCGCCAACGTGCCGAGCCTGCTCGATTGCCCGGTGCGCGGCATCGATCATCGCGGCAAGCGCCTGATTGTCGACACCGCCAAAGGCTCGTTCGCCTGCGACCAGGTCATTATCACCCTCCCGAGCGCGCTTCTGGCCGCCGAGACGCTGTTGTTCACGCCGGCGCTACCGGAAAAAACCGAAGCCGCGTCGGGTTTGCCGCTGGGGCTCGCGGACAAGCTTTTTATGTCGTTGGCCGATGCCGACGAATTCGCCAACGACACGCGCATCTTCGGCCATAAGGATCGCGCCGCGACTGCGACCTATAGTTTTCGCCCGCTCGGCCGGCCCGGTATCGAAGCGTATTTCGCCGGCCGCTGCGCCGCGCAGCTCGAAAGCGAGGGTGACGGCGCTTTCTTTGATTTCGCCGTTGGCGAATTGACCGGATTATTCGGCAATGCGTTCGCGCAGCGCATAAAGCCGATCGGCATCCATCGTTGGGGCCAAGATCCGTTCGCACGCGGCTCTTATTCATGCGCGCTGCCCGGCTTTGCCGATTGCCGCGCGACGTTGGCGGCGCCGGTCGACGATCGGCTATTTTTTGCTGGCGAAGCCTGCTCGGCGCACGACTTCTCGACTGCGCATGGCGGCTTTCATACCGGCGTCGCCGCCGCGGAAGCGATCATCGCATTGCGCAAGGCGCGCGCATGATTAATCTCCGCCGCGCTGCCGTACCCCGGAGTCTTGCGCGATGACTGACCCATCGGTGGCAGTGCGAGCGCCCCCGCAACTTGAGTTCTGGTTCGAGTTCGCCAGCAACTATAGCTAACCTTAGCGTCATGCGGATCGAAGCGGCGGCACAAGCGCAGGGCGTTCCAATTATCTGGAAGCCGTTTTTGCTCGGATCGATCTTTCGCGACTTGGGCATGGAGACGTCGCCCTTCATCCTGCAAAAGGAGAAGGGCGCCCATATGTGGCAGGATATGGTGCGCGAATGCCGCAAATACGGGCTGCGCTGGACCAAGCCGAGCAAATTTCCTCGGCTCAGTGTGCTGCCGGCGCGCGTGGCGCTGCTGGGCGCTGATCAGAAGTGGATCGCGGCCTTCTGCCGGCAGGTGATGGAAGCAAACTTCGTGCACGACGAGGATATCAACCGCAGCGACCGCCTGGCGCCGATCCTCACCGCGCTGGGGGTTCCCGCCGTCGACATTCTGCGCGAGGCTGAGGCGGAAGGGACCAAGGCGCGGCTGCGCGAGCAAACCGCGCTGGCGCGCGCACGCGGTGTTTTCGGCGCCCCAACCTTCTTTGTCGGAACCGAAATGTTCTGGGGCAAAGATCGCCTCGACGACGCCGTCATTGGCGGCTACTCGGAATGCGTGATGGAGCGCCGGCGGCGCCGACGTAATTGGTTGGGCTATTCCCACACGCCAGCATGCAGCGCCGCGGCTTCGTCCTCCAGCAGCGGGCCGACCACCTCGACGGGGCGCTGGCCGGCGGCAAACACGGTGCGGCAGGGCAAATCGAGCGTCGGGTTTTCGGCGTGACTGCCCGTCATGGTTTTGAGGCGACGTTCGGATAACCCGTAAACCACACGGCTGATGCCAACCCAATAAATCGCCCCGGCGCACATGGCGCAGGGCTCGGCCGAGGTATAAAGCGTGCAGACCGAAAGCACATCCGGCGCCAATGTCTTCGACGCTTGGGTCGCGAGAAGCCGCTCGGCGTGGGCGGTCATGTCGCGGTCCGGCAGAAACCCGTTTTCGGCTTCAAGCAGCACTTCGCCGGCGGCATTCACCAGAATGGCGCCGAACGGGTGATTGCCGTTCGATTGAGCGCGCTTCGCGACCGCAAAACTTCGGCGCAGAAATTCTTCGTGATCGAGTGACGGCAACGTCCCGGCCATGGAGGTCACGGAGAATGGTTGTCAGTGCGCGGTGCCGAACTTTTCCGCAATGGCGGGAAAGATGCGATCGGGCTTGAACGGCGTCTGACAGAAGCGGATTCCGGTGGCGTCGGCAAGCGCGTTGCCGATCGCCGCGTTGATCGGGTTGTAGGGGCTCTCACTCATCGATTTGGCGCCGAACGGGCCGATCGTGTCGGTAGTATCGGCAAACAGCACTTCGGTGCGCGGCACGTCGCCGAATTGCGGCAGATGATAATTGCGTAATGTCGGATTGGTCACGCGACCGGTCGCGTCGATCATCATTTCCTCATACAGCGCCGCGCCCAAAGATTGCGCGACGCCGCCTTCGACCTGACCTCGGCATTGCATCGGATTGATCACGCGGCCGGCGTCGGCCGCGTGCACGCTGCGCAGGATCTTGATCGCGCCGGTGCGCTTGTTCACCGCCAGCCGAAACGCCTGAACGTTGAACGCCACCGAGCGCGGCGTGCCGTTGGAGCGCCCGCTGGCCGTGAGGTCGCGCCCTTGCGCACGCGCCGAGGCGGCAAGTTCGGCGAGCGGCATGCGCCGGCCGGGGCGCGTCGCGGCGCCGTCGGTGAGCGACCATTCCTCTGCCGCGCCGCCGGCCTCTGCCGCGGCAAACTTCAAGATTTCCGCGCGCAGCGCCTCGCAGGCGAGTTGGGTGGCGCGCCCGGCAACGACGGTACCGGTCGAGCCGTAAGCGCCGGTATCGTGTCCGCCATTGTCGGTGTCGGCCTGCAAGACATGGATGCCGTCCATGGTGGCGCCAAGCACGGTGGCGGCGATTTGCCGATGCACGGTCGAGGTGCCGTTGCCGAATTCGGCGGTGCCGACAACGAGCTGGTAAACGCCATCATCGCGCAAGCGCACGCTGGCATCCGCGAAGTGGCCGAAAGGCGGCACTGTGTCGATCATGCCGAGCGCCACGCCCTGGCCGACGAGCCAATCGTCGGACGGCGGCGCGGTAAGCCCGCCGCCGCGCTCGATCGCATCTTTCACCAGCGCCAAACATTGATCGAGGCCGTAGCTGCCGAATTCGACATCGTGACCTTCCTCGGAGCCTGTCGAGATCATTGCATCACCGGGCTTGACCACGTTGCGCAGGCGAAAATCGATCGGATCGATATCGAGCCTTCGGGCAAGCTCATCCATCGCCGATTCCACGGCGAAGTTGGTCTGCGGCAGGCCGTAGCCGCGAAAGGCGCCGGCCGGAACGGTGTTGGTGTAGACGGCATAGCCGTCGATCTTTTTGTTGGCGCAGCGATAGACCCCGAACACCTCGCCGCAGGCATGATTGAGCACGGCAAAGCCGTGATTGCCGTAGGCGCCGGTGTTGGAGAGCACCGCCATCTCCATGGCGGTCAGGACGCCGTCGCGCCGCGCGCCGGCCTTGATGCGCACCCGCATCGGATGCCGCGTCGTGGCGCCGATGAATTGCTCTTCGCGGGTGAATTCGAGTTTCACCGGCCGCCCGGTCTCGAGTACCGCGAGCGCGACGATATCTTCGACCAGCATCTCCTGCTTGGCGCCGAAGCCGCCGCCGATGCGCTCGCAGAAAACGCGAACCTTTGCCGGATCCAGATCGAACAGATGGGCAAGCGCGCGACGCGTCAGAAACGGCGTTTGCGAACTGGTGCGCAGCGTCAGCCGGCCGGCTTCATCCAGCCAGCCAATGGCGCAGTGCGTCTCCAGATGCGCATGCTGAACGCGCTGGGTGACGTAGGTACCTTCGTAGATGGCGTCGGCTGCAGCAAATGCCGCATCGACATCGCCGACATGGCCATGGATTTCGCCGGCGATGTTGCGCTGCGGGTTGCCGATGCGCGAGTCCGGGCCCTTGTCGTGGATGACCGGCGCGCCGGGCCGCATCGCCGCGTCCGGATCGAGCACCGCCGGAAGGAGCTCATACTCGACCACAAGTTTGCGGCAGCCGGCTTCGGCGGCGGCTTCGCTATCGGCGACCACCGCGGCGACGCGCTGACCGATGAAGCGAACGATATTGTCGAGCAGCAAGGTATCATCCGGATCGGCGCGTTCGTCCTCGTGGCGCGCGGTCGAATAGAATTTCTTCGGACAGTCCTCGTAGGTCAGTACCGCCCGCACGCCGGGAACCGCAAGCGCATCATCCTTGCGAATCGCGGTGATGCGCGCATGCGCATGCGGCGACCGCAGCAGCTTTAAATGCAAAAGCCCGGGTGGCGCATAATCCATCGTGTAGCGGGCGGCCCCCGTGACCACGGCGCGCGCTGCCGGCGCCGATACGCTCTTGCCACAGGCCGCACCGGCTGCGGCCTGTTCGGTCTGCCGCACGCCGCGGATGGCGCTTTCGATCGCGCCATAGCCCGTACAGCGGCAGATGTTGCCCTTGAGCGCCCAGTCGAGATCCTGCCGTTGCGACTGATTGAGGCTTGCCGCAGTGATTACCATGCCGGGCGTGCAAAAGCCGCATTGAAAACCTTGTGCCTGCAGGAACGCCTCCTGCACCGGATGCAGGGCACCGTTCTTGGCCAAACCCTCGATAGTGGTGACGGCACGTCCTTTGGCGCGATAGGCGGGAAACAGGCAGGAATGCACCGGGTCGCCGTCGACCATCACCGTGCAGGCGCCGCAATCGCCGGCGTCGCAGCCTTTCTTGACGCCGAAGCAGCCAAGCTCGCGCAGGAAAGTGCGCAGGCACTGCCCGGGTCGCGGCTCGGTATCGTGGCTTTTGCCGTTGACCACAAAACTCATGCACCACCCGAGCCGTTGCCGCCGAGTTCGATGCGGATTTCTTCGGCGAATTGCAAAGTCACCTGCCGGCGCCAGGCCGGCGCGCCATGCACGTCGTCGTAATACGCTTGCGGCGGAATTGCCGCTTCGAGAGCGGTCGCAAGCGCGGTCGACGACGGCAAACGCGGAAACCGCAAACGCACCGGCCGCGGCGTCGATGCGGTGACCGTCAAGATGAACGCGCCGTCGTCCGGCGACAGCGTGCCGATCAACAAGGCGCCCGAACGGCCGAGCGGGCTGAGCGAGATTTGGCGAAAGGCGGTGCGCCGGCGCAGCGCCGCGACCGGCAGGTCGATCGCGCGCAGCAGCTCGCCGGGCTTGAGCGCGTTATGAAGCGGCGCTAGCACGAAATCGGTCACGGCTACTTTGCGCTCGCCGCCGTCCGGCATCCAGATCGTGCACACGCCGTCGAGCGCTGCCGTCAGCGAGATCATCGGTCCGGCCGGCAGCGACATGCAGAGATTGCCGCCGACGGTCGCCATGTTCCAAATCTTGAACGAGGCGAGAAAAGAGCGGCAGCATTGATTGAAGAGCGGCGCCGCGGTCCAGCTTGCCGGCAACGACAAGCCGTCGAGCTCGGCGATCTTGCAGGTCGCGGCGATGGCAAGAGCGCGCTCGGTTATGTCCAATGCCGGCCAGCTCAGATCGGCGATGTCGATCAGTCGGGAGACTTTCAGCTGCGGCTCGGAGAACAGCCAAGTGCCGCCGGCGAGCCAGGCATCGCCGGCGTTCCATGCCGGGAAGTCCGCGCGTTGGCGCGGCCGCGTAATTGCCGTGATGGTGTTGAGATCCATCGCAGCCCGGACGCTGCAGGTTTCGTGCCGCCAACACACCGGGCGTGGAGCAAGCGGCGCCCGCACAGGCGTGCCGCCATCTGTCCCGCGGATTAACTAAAAGCCGGCCGACGCGGTGCTAAGTCCATCGAAGCATTGGCCATTTGCTTGCCATGCTGCATCGGTTGTGCGCACAATGCCACAGCGTTAGGCAGTGCCGCGCCGGGTTGAATGACAAGAAATTTCCTGCAATTTCTGAAAGGTGGATGCGTTGTGCGCCTCGACGCGTTTGCGCCGCGCACGACGTTGCTCGATTGGCTGCGCCTGAACGAGCGATCGACCGGAACCAAAGAGGGTTGCGCCGAGGGCGATTGCGGCGCCTGCGCGGTCGTCGTGGTGCGCGAACTTGGCGGCCGGCTGATCTACGAGCCGGTCAATTCCTGCATCACGCTGATTGGCCAGCTCGACGGCGCCGAATTGATCACGGTCGAAGACTTGGCCGAAGACGGCGTGCTGCACCCGGTGCAGCAGGCGATGGCGAAGGAGCACGGCTCGCAATGCGGCTTTTGCACGCCGGGCATCGTGATGAGCCTGTTCGCTCACTATCATGCCGGCGACGGCACGACGAACCGCGCAACAATCAACGACGTGCTGGCGGGTAATCTTTGCCGTTGCACCGGCTACCGGCCGATCGTGGATGCGGCGCTGCAGGCGTGCAACGGCGGCGCCGACGACCGGTTCGCGCAAAACGCCGCGGTGCGCACCAAGGCGCTGCGTACGCTCGACGATCACGCTGATCTGTTTGTCGGCGATGCAAAGAGCTTTTTTGCCGCGCCGGCGAGCGAGGACACGCTCGCCACGCTTTATGCCCAGCATCCCAACGCCACCATCGTCGCCGGTGCGACCGACGTCGGCTTGTGGATCACCAAAAAACTCGCGCCACTCGAAAAGATCATTCATGTCGGCCGTGTCGCCGAGCTGTCGCATGTCGAAGAGAACGCCGACGGCTTCGCGCTCGGCGCCATCGTCTCGCTCAATCGCGCCGCGCCGCCGTTGGGATCGATCGACGGCGATATCACCGAAGTCCTGCGCCGGTTCGGCTCCATGCAGGTGCGGTCGAGCGGTACTGTCGGCGGCAACATCGCCAATGGCTCGCCGATCGGCGATTTAGCGCCGATGCTGATCGCGCTCGGCGCGGAAGTGGAGCTGCGGCAGGGCGAGCAGATTCGGCAGCTCAGGCTCGACGATTTTTATCTCGATTACGGCAAGCAGGATCGCAAGCGCGGCGAATTCGTGCGCAGGCTCCACGTGCCGAAATTGGCGGCGGCCTCGCAATTCCGCGCCTACAAGATTACCAAGCGCTTCGACGAAGACATTTCCGCGGTGCTCGCCGCCTTTCGCTTCGACCTCGCCGGCGACCGCATCGCTGCCGCGCGGGTGGCGTTCGGCGGCATGGCCGGCATCCCCAAGCGCGCCAGCGCGGTCGAGGAAAAACTGCGCGGGCTGTCGCTTGCCGATACGCACGGCTGGCGCGCGGCCGCTGACGCCATCCACGAAGATTTCACTCCACTTTCCGATTTGCGCGCCAGCGCCGCGTACCGCAGCGGCGTCGCCGCCAATCTGGTGATCAAGGCGCTCGCGGAACTCGCCGGCGTCGACACCGCCACAACCCGCGTCGCCATCCGCAGGTCGTTTGCTCATGCCGCCGAGTGAAGCGACCTTGGAGGCGCCGCTGCGCCATGTGTACAAGCCGCTGCCCCATGACAGCGGCGCCAAGCACGTCCAAGGCAACGCCGAATATATCGACGACATCCCCGAGCCGATCGGCACCTTGCATGTCGCGGTCGGCGGTTCGCCGATAGCGCGCGGCACGCTCACGGGGCTCGATCTGGACGACGTGCGCAAGATGCCCGGCGTCGTCGCCGTCATTACGGCCGCCGACATCCCGGGCAAGAACGACATCTCGCCGTCTCATGCCGACGAACCGGTGTTCGTGAACGACCGCGTCGATTTCCATAACCAGCCCGTGTTCGCGGTCGCCGCGACCTCGCGCGACGCGGCGCGGCGCGCCGTGCTCCGCGGCAAGATCGAAGTCGATGCGCAGACGCCGAACGTCACGGTGGAGCAGGGCCGGGCGTCCGGCGAAATCGTGCTGCCGGATTACGCTTTCATCAACGGCGATGCAGCCAACGCGATCGCGTCGGCGACGTTGCGCGACGCCGGGACGCTGCAGGTCGGCGGCCAGGAGCATTTTTATCTGGAAGGTCAGATCGGGCTCGCCATCCCCGGCGAGGACGGCGCGGTCGTGGTTTATTCCTCGACGCAGCACCCGAGCGAAGTGCAGCACATCGTCGCCCGCGTTCTGGCGCTGCCCGATTCTTTCGTCACCTGCCGGGTGCGGCGCATGGGCGGTGGCTTCGGCGGCAAGGAAACCCAGGCGACGCAATGGGCGGTGATTGCGGCGCTCGCCGCGCGCGTGACCGGCAAGCCGTGCAAGCTCCGGCTCGACCGCGATGCGGATATGGCGATGACCGGCAAGCGTCACGATTTCGCCGTCGCCTATGAGGTCGGCTACGAGCGCGACGGCCGCATCCGCGCGGTCAATCTCGACCTCGATGCGCGCTGCGGCTGCTCTGCCGATGTCAGCACTGGCGTTGTGGATCGCGCGATGTTCCACGCCGACAACGCCTATTTCCTGCCCGAGAACCGCATCTATTCGCGCCGCGTCAAGACCAACACGGTGTCGAACACCGCATTCCGCGGCTTCGGCGGGCCCCAGGGCATGATGGCGATCGAGCGGGTGATCGACGCCATCGCCTGGAAGCTCGGCCTCGATCCGCTCGATGTGCGTAAGGCCAATCTCTACGCGCCTGGACGCGACGTCACGCCTTACGGTCAGACCGTCGAGGATTGGGACACGGCACCGCGGCTGATAGAACAGCTCGAACGCTCGTCGAACTACCGGGCGCGGCGCAAGGAGATCGCAGCCTTCAACGCCCGCTCGCCGATCCTCAAACGCGGCATCGCGCTCACCCCGGTGAAGTTCGGCATTTCCTTCACGCTCACCCATCTCAACCAGGCCGGCGCGCTAGTGCACGTCTATCAGGACGGCTCGGTGCATCTCAATCACGGCGGTACCGAGATGGGGCAGGGGTTGTTTCAGAAAGTCGCGCAGATCGCGGCGGAGGAATTCGGCATCGGGCTTGAGCGCGTGCACATCACCGCCACCGCGACCGATAAGGTGCCGAACACCTCCGCAACCGCCGCTTCCTCTGGCACCGACCTCAACGGCATGGCGGTGCAAATAGCGGCGCGCGAGATCAAGGCGCGGCTCACGCGCTTTGCCAGCGAAGCATACGGCGTGTCCGAGGATCACATCGCCTTCCGTGACGATCGTGTCTTCATCGGCAACGAGAGCATTTTATTCGGCGAGTTGACCAAAAAGGCTTATGCGGCGCGCGTGCACATGTCGGCCGCCGGCTTCTACAAGACGCCGAAACTGCATTGGGATCGCGACAAGGGCAAAGGCCGGCCGTTCTTGTACTATGCTTACGGCGCTTCCTGCAGCGAGGTAGTCATAGACATCCTCACCGGCGAGATGAAATTGCGCCGGGTCGACATCGTCCATGACGTCGGCCGCTCGATCAATCCGGCGCTGGACATCGGCCAGATCGAAGGCGGTTTCGTGCAGGGGATGGGCTGGCTGACGACCGAGGAATTGGTCTACGACGACAAGGGCCGTTTGCTCACGCACGCTCCTTCGACCTACAAGATTCCGGTTGCGTCCGACGTGCCGGTCGACTTCCGCGTCGCTTTGTTCGACGGCGCCAACCGGGAAGAGACGGTCTATCGCTCGAAAGCGGTCGGCGAGCCGCCCTTGATGCTGGCGATTTCGGTATTCGCGGCCATCGCCGACGCGATACACTCGCTCAACCCGGGCAAGCCGGTTGAGCTCGATGCGCCGGCAACGCCGGAAGCGATACGCAAGGCGGTCGGACCGGTCGACGCCGTCGCGGTGCTGGCGCCGCTGGTCAAGGCACGGAGCGCATAAAAGGCGCACAGATGGCGAAGATCTGGTCCCGCATCCGGGAGACGATCGAACGGCAGGGCAGCGCCGGCCTGATCAGCGTGGTCGGCGCGGCGGGCTCAGTTCCGCGCGAAACCGGCGCCCGCATCGTCTTGCAGCCTGACGGCGGTTTTTACGGCAGCATCGGCGGCGGCCGGCTGGAATATGAAGCGATCGCCGCGGCGCGCTCGGTGCTGGCGGCAGGCCGCGGCAAGGCGCAGTTCCGCGATTGGCCGCTCGGTCCCAATCTTGGCCAGTGCTGCGGCGGCACGGTCAAAACGCTGACCGAGACATTCGATGTCAGCGATCTCGACGCCGTGCGCCCCCTCGAGGAAGCCGAGAGAGCCGGCGCTTTTGTCACCCACAGCCGCACCGACAACGAGGGACGGATCGTGCGGGCGCCGGCGTCGGTCGGCGCCGCGGTTCGCGACGCAGCGCCGCTTGCCAGCATGCCGTTCACCGAACACTTCGGCGAAGTCACGACTCCGGTGCTGCTGTTCGGCGCCGGCCATGTCGGCCGCGCCGTGGTGCTGGCGCTGGCGCCGCTGCCCTTTGCCGTGCGCTGGATCGACAGCCGGCCAGAGCAGTTTCCGCAATATGTGCCGCCGAACGTCGTCACCATCCAGACCGATGCGCCGGCGCAGGAGCTTGCACTGGCGCCCGGCGACGCCTTCATCGTGGTCATGACGCATGCGCATCCGCTCGACTTCGACATCACCGCGGCGGCACTGCAGCGCGAAACCTTCGAATTCGTCGGCCTGATCGGCTCCGACACCAAACGCGCCCGCTTCGTCAGTTATGCGAAGCGAATCGGCGTCACCGCGCGGGCGCTCGACCGCCTGGTCTGTCCCATCGGCATCGCCGACATCCGCGGCAAGGAGCCGGCGGTGATCGCGGCAGCGCTCGCCGCGCAGCTTCTGATCGTGCGCGAACGCGCTTCCGTGCCGCACGAGAGCCCGGCCGTCCAGCCGGCGTAAGATCGTGCGCCAGCGAAATATCCTTAAGGCCGATAAATCTTCACCGGCGCGGTCGCTTCGAAGGCCTGCGTCGTATATTCGACGAGCTCGAGCTGATTGCCGAACGGATCCAGCACGTAATTGACGCGGGTGGTCGCGCACGGACCCTGGTCGAGCACGATCGGACCGTCCATGACCTTGCAGCCATGCGTGGCCAGATAGGCTTTGGCGGCGTCCAGATTCTCCACCTTGAAGGCGATATGGTGGCCGCCAAGGTCGCCGTTGCGTGGCGGCGCTTCGGCGCGCGGCCGCGGCCGGTCGTACTGGAACAATTCGAGCATCAGGTTCGGACCGATGCTGAGCATTGCGATGGTCAGCCGCGCGCCGGCGACGTTGATATGCGCATCCGTCCAATCGCGGCCGTCCTCCATGCGCGGCAGCTCCGCCGCATCGAATGGCCCGAGTCGGTAAAGCTCATGCGCGCCGAAGACGTCGCAATAGAACGTGACCGCGGCGTCGAGGTCCGGCACGGTCAGTCCGACGTGGTCGACATGCGATAATCCGGGCAATCCTTTGCTCATCCGTTTCTCCGGTTTCAGTTGCTCGCGGCCAGCACGCGATCGATTTCGGCGAGCGTTTGGTCTTTGACAGGTCGCGTCATCAACGAAGACTCGACGCCGTTGCGCACGATAGCGACGATCTCGTCGCCGCTCAGCGACAGGCCGTTGGCGACGGCCCAGTAATTGTCGTTGACGTAGCCGCCGAAATAGGCCGGGTCGTCGGAATTCACCGAAACCATCAGCCCTTTGTCGAGCGCGCGGCGCAGCGGATGGTGAGCGATGTCGTCGATGACGCGCAGCCGCAAATTGGACAGCGGGCACATTGTCAGCGCCATGCGCTCGCGCACGAGCCGCCCGACGAGAACGTCGTCTTCAAGCGAGCGGTTGCCGTGATCGACCCGGCCGACGCCGAGCACATCCAGCGCCTCCCAGACGTAACTCGGCGGCCCTTCCTCGCCGGCGTGCGCAGTGACGAACAGGCCTGCGTCGCGCGCGCGGCGGAAGACATTCTTGAATTTGCTCGGCGGATTGCCTTTCTCAGATGAATCGAGCCCGACACCGACGATCTTGTCGCGGAAGGCAAGACCGGAATCGAGCGTCCGCTCGGCGTCGGCTTCATCGAGATGGCGCAGGAAACACATGATCAGGCTGGCATCGACGCCAAGCTCGCGCTTGGCATCGGCGATAGCGCGATGCAGGCCGTTGATGACGGTGGCGAAGGCGACGCCGCGCGCGGTGTGGCCTTGCGGATCGAAGAACATCTCGACGTGGCGGACATTGTCGGCGTGCGCGCGCTGCAAATAGGCGTAAGCGAGGTCGTAAAAGTCCTGTTCGGCGATCAGGACCGACATACCTTGATAGTAGATATCGAGGAAGTCCCGGAGATTGCCGAATGCATAGGCCCGGCGGACCGCATCGACCGATTCATACGGCAGCGTCACCTTGTTGCGCCGCGCCAGCGCGAACATCAATTCAGGTTCGAGGCTGCCTTCGATGTGGATGTGCAACTCGCATTTCGGCAGCCGTTTGATCAGGGTTTCAGTATCGTGCATCTCAGTGATTTTCGGTCGTCGCGGTCCAGAACCGCTCGATCATACGACATGCGCGCGGCGGGGCGGCAGAGTGATGCGAGACGGTGCAAAGACCGCGCCGGGTGGGCGTCAGGCTGTCAATGCGCGGCACGGTGGTCGAGATAGGAGGACATATGGGCGCTGAGTTCGCGCGCGTCGTCGCCGGCGCCGTCGATTAACGCGGATTTTCGCCGGCGCAGGAACTGCATGCCCATCAGATACATGCCGGGCGAACAGACGATCCCGCCATCGTGGCGGATGACGCCCTTGCCATCGAAAACCGGCACTTCGAGCCACGAATGGTCGGGCCGGTAGCCAGTCGCCCAGATGATCGTTTTGACCCGGTCTTTGGTAAAGTCCATGCCGAGCGGCGGCGCCGCCTCGACGCGCGTCGGCGGCGGCCGCGAGGCCGGCTCCACTTTGCCATCGAGGCCGTTCGCTCGGGCCCAATCGTCGATCAGATCGAGAAGCCTGCCCATCTTGAGGTCCGACAGCGCGCACATGTTGTGCAGCGAGCCGGCAAACTGCGCCTTCCCGTCCTCGGTGAAGCCGGCTAGGCGTCCGATGAGCTTCACGCCCATTGCGGTGAGAGCGTTGAGATCCAGCGTCGACCGGTCGGGCGTGCCGGCGAGTTGGAGCGAGGGCACGCGCCGCGCCCGCGCAATATCGTCGATGGCATCGTAGCGCTCGTCGAGCACGCCGGCGGCATCCATCCACCATTCCAGGTCTTTGCCGCGATAGACACGCGGTGCGCGAATGTGTTCGCCAATCGACAAAGTCACCGGACGACCGGATTTGTGAACTTCGTGCGCGATCTGCGTGCCGCTCGATGAGGCGCCAACCACCAGCACGCCGCCGTCGGCGAGTTGATCGGGCCTGCGGTATTGCTGCGCGGTCAGTTGCGCGATCGCGCGCGGCACGCGGTCGGCGAAACGCGGAATGTCGGCGATATTGCATGCGCCTGACGCGAGCACCACGGTTCGGCACAGCCAGTCGCCGCGGTCCGTGCACACCCGATATCCGTCGTCGGTTCGGCGCACCGACGTGACGGTCGTGCGAGTGCGCACAGGCGCCGCGATCATTTGCGCGTAAGCCGTAATGAAATCGATGACCTCAGGCAGCGTCCGATAGCCGTCGGGATCGTCGCCCCGATAGGCAAAGCCGGGCAGGCGGCTCTGCCAATTGGGCGTGAGCAGTCGCAACGAATCCCAGCGCTCCGTGCGCCAGGAATGGGCAACTTCGCCGCGCTCAAGTACAACGTGATCGATGGCGCGGTCAGTCAGACAACGACTCATCGCGAGGCCTGCGTGTCCGGCCCCGATCACGACTGTAGTGACGGTGTGAATGTCGGACCGTCTCCCTGCGCTGCGCTCGCGTCGCGCGATCGGCTTAATTCACGACCACCGTGACGTTCGTCGGATTGGTGATAACGTCGTACACGGCCGATCTCTTCTGTGATTGGGCGACGAGCGCTTCAATATCTTCACGGTCCGCGTCGGCATCGATGTCGTAGGTGACCTTGATGCCGCTGTAGCCGTTGCGCACGTCGCTGTCGATGCCGAGGATGCCTTGGATGTCCATATCCCCTTCGACGGTGGCCTTGACCGAGCGCAGCTGAATGTTGCGGTGCTGCGCGACCGCGGCAACGCCGGCGGTCAGGCAGCTTGCCAGACCAACCAGAACAAACTCGACCGGCGTGATGCCGATGTCCTCGGCCGCAAAGACTACCGGATGATCGGCGTCGAAGGTGAACGCTCTCTTGTGGTGCTGCTCCTGGCCGAGGCCATAGAAGCCTTCGACGGTCGACTGACTATGCGTGCCGTTTTTCCATTCGTTCGTCGCGCGCCACTTGAATTGTGCCGCCGCCGGCGCGTTGCTGAGCGCCTCGCGGGCAGCGATCAATGCTTCCACGTTCACGCCGTTCTTGGCGATCGTTTTCGCCTCGGACATGGTATTTCTCCCTTACGCTTGGTTGCTGAAACGGGTGCGCCTTCGGATCGGTTTTGATCACTCGGCCAGCTAATAGATTGAAGGACTATCCGGCGAGTCAACGTCGAAAAACTCTCAAGAAGAACGTTACCGTGGTCGCTGCCAAGAAGGAAAAATCCTACTAATTATGACGGTTTTTGTAAAAGATGGCCAGAGCTTCGGCCGTTCATTTGGCTCCGGGAGGCCGACAACCGATCCCTTGGCAGCAAAGGAACGCGGCCAGGGCGCACAATGAAACGGGAAGCGGCGATGGACCGGGAGGGAGTCGGCAAGGCCGCGGCGGCGCTGATGCGCGAGCATAGCGAGGCCTTAACCTTCGCACCTTTTGCCGCTCCTCATGGCATTACCACCGTCGATAATGCCTATGCGGTGCAACGCGAATATGTCCGCTTGCAGATGGAGGCGCGCGGCACCGCCGCAGCCGGCTACAAGATCGGGCTCACCACCCCGCGCATGCAGGCGATGTGCGGTATCGATCGGCCGATTGCCGGGGTCGTCCTTGCCGACCGCGTCCATGCCAGCGGCGCGACTTTGCGCACCACCGCCTACGGCAGAATAGGCCTCGAGTTCGAAATTGCCGTGCGGCTTGCCGGCGACGTCGGCTCCGACGGGCGTCCGCCGACGATCGACGAGGTTGCCGCTGCCGTCGATGGAGTTGCCGCGGCGGTCGAGATCATCGACGACCGCGGCGCCGACTATCGTAATCTCGATGCGCTGTCGCTGATCGCCGACAATGCCTGGAACGGCGGCATTGTGCTCGGCGCCTTTGCCGAGCCATGGCCGGATCTGGCCGCGATCGAGGGCGTCGCCTCCAGTGACGGCACGGTCCTCGATCGCGGCTTTGGACGTGATGTGCTGGGCCATCCGTTTCACGCAGTGGCGTGGCTCGCGACCCATCTCGCCGATCAAGGTTCGCGGCTCATTGCCAGGGATGTTGTCATGACCGGAAGCGTAGTGACCACCATATTTCCCGACCGTGCATCCACCTATCGCTTCGCGCTATGGGGCGTCGGCGTGGTCGAAGTCTCAATCGGCGTTTAGGCCGGCAAAGAGGAGCGGTCGTGGACCTCGGATTGAGCAACAAACGCGCGCTGGTGACCGGCGCCTCGCGCGGCCTCGGCAAGGCGGTCGCCGCGGCGCTCCGCGCGGAGGGCGCGGCGGTGGCGATCTGCGCACGCGATGCCGCGCGGATCGAAGCCGCGGCCAAGGAAATCGGCGCGGTCGGCTTTGCCGCCGACCTTTCGGCGCCGGGCGGCGCTGGAGCGGCGCTGCGGCATGCGACCGGCAAGCTCGGCGGTATCGATATCCTGGTGGTCAACACTGGCGGGCCGCCGGCCGGCACCTTCGACGTCGTTTCAGACGATGCCTGGCGTCGCGCCTTCGAAGGCTTGTGGATATCGAGTGTGCAGCTGATTCGGGGCTGCCTGCCGGGCATGCGGGAACGACGCTTTGGGCGCATCCTGATCGTCACCTCGATTTCGGCGCGCGAGGCGTTGGCCAATTTGACCATCTCCAACGCGCTGCGGCCGGGGCTACACGGGCTCATTAATGCACTGAGCCGCGAAGTGGCCGCCGACGGCATCACCGTAAACGCGCTGATGCCCGGCTATACGCTGACCGAGCGCATCCGCGAAATCGGGGCGGACGTAGATGCCATTGCCAAGGAAATTCCCGCCGGCCGCGTTGGGCGGCCGGAAGAGTTCGCGGCGCTGGCGGCGTTTCTGGCCTCGGAGCAGGCCGGCTATATCTGCGGGCAGGCGATCGCGGTCGACGGCGGCTATCTCCGGTCGATTTGAGGGTTGGATGTCCGTCCAAACACACAAACCGATGAGGACACCGTGAAAGTCGCATTCCTGGGCTGCCTGGGATTGTTCTTGGGCGCGATCCTCGGCGGCGTCATCGGCATCGGCGCCGGCATGCTCTATGTCAGCGTCTTTCACGTCACCGACTTTGAAGGCTATTCCGGTATGCTTGTGTTCATGACCTTCATGCCGATCGGCGCAATTGTCGGCGGGCTTCTCGGCGGCGTCGGCCTCGGCCTTGTCGGATCGAAGGTCGCTTAAAAATTTGTAATGTTTGCTCAGCTGCGCGGAATTACAATGTGTGGCGTAATTTGCTCGGCAGTTTGCCGCGATCCGGCCATCGCTCGGTCATGCGCGCGTCCCGGTTCCAAATCATCAACGTGGGCGCGAGGTATCGTCCATGCAGATTTGGAAGCTGCCTTTTTGGCAGCAGTTTTGGCAGCGCGTCGACGCGCGCTACTTTCAGATTGCTGCGCTCTCGACGCTGCTCGCCGTCAATTTTGTTTGGATCGATTTCGGCGCCAAGCCGCTCTACAGCGCGCTGGCGATTGCCAGCGCGCTCCTCACCCAGATCGCCTGCACGCGGATTTTTAAACTTCCACATGTCGATCTGCGCTCGGCGCTGATCACCGGTTTGTCGCTTTCGCTGTTGTTTCGCGCGGATGCGGCGTGGCTACCGGCGCTGGCCGCAGTGATCGCGATCGGGTCCAAGTTCACGCTGCGCATCGACGGCAAGCACATTTTCAATCCGGCCGGCTTTGCCATCGTCGTTCTGCTGTTGACGACGAGCGAGGTGTGGATTTCGCCCGGCCAGTGGGGCACGAGCGTTTATCTTGCGGCGCTGGCGGCGTTTTTCGCCATCCTCGTGTTGCACGCCTCGCAACGCTCCGACATCGCGCTGTTCTTTCTTGTAAGCCACGCCGCGCTGTTGTTTGCGCGCGCCGCTTGGCTCGGCGATCCGCCCGCGATTCCGCTGCATCAGCTGCAAAGCGGTTCGCTGCTGATCTTTGCCTTTTTCATGATTTCCGATCCGCGCACCACGCCGGATTCCCGCCTTGGCCGGTTGTTGTTCGCGCTCGCGGTGGCGGCGCTCGCCCATTACCTCGCGTTTTTCATGCAAATGCGACCGGCGCTCTATGTGGCGCTGATCGCGCTCTCGCCCACCACTCTTCTGTTCGACAGGTTGATTCCGGCGGCAAGGTTTGCATGGCCGGCAACGCTTAAAGGAGCATCACAATGACACGAACGGTTCGGTCCCGATTGAAGACGGGTGTTGCCTTGGCGGCCATCGTTGCACAGCTCGGGCTGTGCGCCGGATCGGCGCAGGCGTTCTGCGGCTTCTACGTCGCCAAGGCTGACGCGAAGTTGTTCAACAAATCGTCGAAGGTGGTGCTGGCGCGCACCGGCGACGAGACCGCCATCACCATGGCGAGCGACTATGAGGGCGCGCCGAGCGAGTTCGCGCTGGTGGTCCCTGTCCCGACCTTCATCGAGAAGGACAAGATCAGCGTGGTCGAACCGGCGACCGTCGATCATCTCGACGCCTATACCGCGCCGCGCCTGGTCGAATATTACGATCCGGATCCATGCCCGTCGCCGCGCGTGTCCGCACTGTCGATGGCTACCGGTAAAGCCATGCAGACGGCGGCGGTACCGACGCCGATGCCGGCCGCTTACCGCGGCGTCAAGGTGGAGGCGCGCTACGACATCGCCGAATACGACGTTTCCATTCTTTCGGCTGAAGAAAGCGACGGCCTGATCAATTGGCTCACCGACAACGGCTACAAGATTCCCACCGGCGCCGAGCCGGTGATCGGCAGCTACATCAAGCAGAAAATGCATTTCTTCGTCGCCAAGGTGAACGTCAAACGCATGGAGCAGATGCGCCGCGCGTTTCTGCGGCCGCTGCAGGTTCGCTACAACACAGCGAAATTCATGCTGCCGTTGCGGCTCGGCACCGTGAACGCCAACGGTCCGCAGGATCTGATCGTGTTCGCCTTGTCGACACGCGGGCGAGTCGAGGCGACCAACTACCGCACCGTCAAGGTGCCCTCCGACGTCACCGTGCCGTTGTTCGTCAAGGACGATTTCGCCAATGTCTACAAGGCGACCTTCGATCGCGCCGTTGAGCGCGAGAACATGCGAGGCGTGTTTGTGGAATATGCCTGGGACATGGGCTGGTGCGATCCCTGCGCTGCCGATCCGATGAGCGGCAGGGAGATGGCGGACCTCGGCGCTGGCTGGAGCGACAATTCCGGCGCGAGCGACACTGTAACCGTACGACCGTCGCTGTCGGGAAGCCCGACCAACGCCTATGTCACGCGCTTGCACGTGCGCTATGACGCCAAGTCATTCCCTGAAGATCTCAGCTTCATCGAAACCGCCGACCGCGAAAACTTCCAGGGCCGCTACATTCTGCAGTATCCCTACGATGGCGCGGCCAGCTGCACGGCTGCCGATGATTATCGCGCGTCGCTGCCGGGGCGTTTCAAGAACGAGGCGAAGACACTGGCGCGGCTCACCGGCTGGCCGCTCAAAGACATCGAGACGCGCATGGCCGCCAACGGCCAACCGGTGTCGGGTAACAAATAGATTGTGTTGCAAAACTCGTTTTTCATTGGTGCTCAAAAATTCTGCGGGCTGCTGGCGCGACCTTCGTGTAAAGATATGAGGGACCTCACCGCCTCACGTTAAACTCATAGGCGAGTTCGGTA
>Ga0181531_10000186_pt1 | contig 46824 bp, 45 predicted proteins | sample PEATcosm2014_Bin_38_FD_119743 | JGI IMG/M metagenome (GOLD analysis project Ga0181531, IMG submission 119743) | Peatland microbial communities from MTU Mesocosm Facility, Houghton, MI, USA - PEATcosm2014_Bin11_10_metaG | ecosystem: Environmental > Terrestrial > Soil > Wetlands > Peat | place...
CACCAGAGCACAAATCGATGCAACGAACCTGTATAAAATAGCTCACTTTGCGGGAGACCCAAGTTCATCACCCGCACGAGCTTCGGAGAATACGCTTGGCTCCTTCCGCAGTGCGACGTGACGCGATTGGCGCAAAGCGGCCTCGCCAACCGTGCTGGCAAATGTCTGCTTTAAAGGGGAGGAGCGGATGGCCCAGCTACGCCGCTTTTTTCTTCGCGCGCCGCGGCACGAATTCAAGCGCGCTGTCATCGACCTTGCCGAAGCGCAGGCTGAATGTGTCCAGAACGTAATTCTGATGGAGTTTCCACGGCCTCTTCGAACCTTGCCGCGGCAATTGGTCGATGACGCGCTGGATATAGCCGGACGAGAAGTCAAGCCAAGGCTCGGTCGTAACCGCAGGATCGCGACGCAGGATGCAGGCGACATAATCGTGCCGGTCCATGTAATTGATGAGCCTGCTCACGTAAGCGCAAATTAAGTTGGACTTCAGCGTCCACGACGCGTTCGTGTAACCGAACACGCTGGCGAGGTTCGGCACGTCGCTGAACAAGGTGCCCTTGAAATTCATCGTTTCGGCAAAATTGACTGGCCTGCCGTCGACGGCGACGCTAATGCCGCCGAGGATTTGCAGTTTCAGGCCGGTGGCGGTGACGATGATATCGGCGGCAAGTTCGCGGCCCGAACGTAAGCGGATGCCGGTTTCGGTGAAGGTCTCGATCTGATCGGTGACCACCTCGGCTTTGCCGGCTTTGATGGCATCGAAGAAATCGGCGTCCGGCGCGATGCAAAGCCGCTGTTCCCACGGATTGTAGTGCGGCGTGAAATGGGTCGCGATGTCGTAGTCGTCGCCGAGCAATTGCCGGTTTTGCCCGGCGATCATCTTCTTGGCAGCGTCGGGTTTGCGCCGGCACAGGCTGTAGAAATGAAGGCCGAGGAGCACATTGCGCCAGCGCGCGATGGTGAAGGCTACTCCCACCGGCAGGAAACGCCGCAGCCAATTGGCAAGTTTGTCCTGCGATGGGAGCGAAATCACGTAGGTCGGAGAACGCTGCAGCATGGTCACATGCGCCGCGGTTTGGGCGACGACCGGGATGATTGTCACAGCGGTCGCGCCACTGCCGATCACCACCACGCGTTTGCCGGCATAATCGAGGTCTTGCGGCCAAAGCTGCGGGTGGATGACGCGGCCGCGAAACCTCTCGACGCCGGCGAATTGCGGCGTATAGCCTTCGGCATAGTCGTAATAACAGTTGCAGCAGAACAGGAAATTGCACGATAGGCGAACCGGCTCGCGCTCCGCTCCACGTTCGGCTTCAAGCGTCCATTTCGCCTCGGCCGATGACCACGAGGCACCGATGACCCGGTGATGGAAGCGAATCTTGCGGTCTATGCCGTATGCCTGCGCGGTCTCGCGGATATAGCTGCGGATCGATTCGCCGAGCGCGATGGCGGTCGGCGATTGCCAGGGGCGAAACGAATAGCCGAACATATACATGTCCGAGTCGGAGCGGATGCCGGGATAGCGGAATAGATCCCAGGTGCCGCCGACAGCGTCGCGATTTTCGAGAATGACGTGAGACTTGCCGACGTAAGACTTGCCGCGGCAATGCGTCTGGATGTGGTAAGCGGCGTCGATCCCAGACAGGCCGCTGCCGACGATGATGACGTCGAAGTGCTCTTCCGTCATGCTTCGTATGTCACATTTATTTTGACGTCACGTTTCTTTTATGTCGGGTTTTGGTGTCACGTAGCTACGTCGTGCTTCGGCGTCATACATGTGACGTCAGGCGTCCAGCATCACATACTGCGTCATTGTTCGGTCATTTTGTTGATAGGCGCGGCTGTCTGCGCGGCGCGCGCTGCGGCGCGCTGCGCCATGCGTTTGATGAAGGCTGCCGAACGCTCGGCGGACGAAATCAGGATCATATGCCCGCCGCCTTCGATCAGTTCGAGATCGAGCCCGGACACCTTGGCGGCCATGGTGGCGCCGTGCTTGGCGGCGTCGAGCAGGCGGTCGGCCGTGCCGTACAGCACCCCGACCGGCATTTTCAGCTCGTGGTAGCGCCGATGCATGGCCAGCAAGTCGCCGTTGGCCGCCACCAGGTCACGTGACGCATTGATGAAGCTCTTCGGCCGCAAATTTAACAATCCGCCGCCGCGCGTCCGGTAATCGGGCGCGACCGGATCGGGGCCGAAGGCCACGTCGAGCACAAGATCGCGGTTGACCATCGACAATGGAACCGCCGACGTCCAGGCGACCAACCAGCGCAACAACGGCGATCCAATGGCCAGTCCCCGTAACAACGGCGGCATCTCCTCTTGCGGATGGGTCAGCGGCGCCAGCAATGCCAATCCCGCGACTTGCTCGGGATGGTTTAAGGCAAGCGCCAACGCAATCGCGCCGCCCAAAGAATGGCCAACGACCAGTGGCTGCTCGACCCCGATCGCCTCGATGAAGCGGGCGATGGTCCGCGCCTGTGCGCTGATCGCGGCCGAGGCTTGCGCCGGCCGTGTCGAATAGCCGCTGCCCGGGCGATCCAGAATGATCACCCGGTGCTCGGTCTTAAGTCGTTCGAGCAGCGAGTGCGTGAAGACCCGCATCTGGCCGGCCAAGCCGTGAATAAGCACGAGCGGCGGCCCGGACCCCTCGTCAAGGTAATGCAGCGTCGTGCCGTCGACGTCGATGAAGCGCCCGGGCGGCGGCAGCCTCTTCTCGACCCGGCGCGCCGTCCACACCGAAAATAAGGCCGTTGCGATGCTGACCAGAACGAGCAGCGCTGCGGCAACCCCGACGGTCCATGCTATCACTGCCATAGCAGCCTCTCGTGCGCGGGCGTGATGAAGCCCGGCCCAGTCCGTGTGCGATTATACTCAGCGTTTGAATGACGGCCCAAGGAGATTCCAGTAGCTGACCGGCATCAACCGCTCAATCAGCGCCATCTTTTTGGCATCCGAACCGACCAGAACCCGCGCTTTGCGTCGTTCGATGCCCTTAACGATCGTCTCGCCGGCGACGGCCGGCGAAAGTTTGAGGAATGCCTCGAACGATTTGCGCTTTTTTTCATCTTCTTCCGGCGTGTTGGTTTTCGGCATGCGCGAATTTTTCACGATCGAGGTCGTGATGCCGCCGGGATGGACGACGGTGACGCCGATCTGCGTTTTTTTTAGCTCATGGCGCAGCGACTCGGAAAACCCCCGCACCGCGAATTTGCTCGCCGCGTAAGCGGTGTTTCCCGGCGGCGCGATGATGCCGAAAACACTCGAAATATTGACGATGCGCGCCTCGTCGCTGTTGTGCAGTAGTGGCAGGAACGCGCGCGTCATCCGCACGACACCCCAGAAATTGATCGCAAACAGCCACTCGAAATCGTCTTCGGCGACCTGCTCGAAGGTGCCGCCGAGCGCCACGCCGGCGTTGTTCACCAAGAGGTCGACGCCTTGATGTTCGCCCGTCACGCGCGCCGGAAAGTCGGCGACCGCAACGCGATCCGAAACGTCGAGACGATGCCGGCTGATGTGCAGCTTCGGTGCGGCAATCTCGGCGGCAGTCTGCGCAAGTCCCGCGTCGTCGATGTCGGCAAGCGCCAGATGACAGCCGCGGCGGGCCAATGACGCGGCGATCGCGCGGCCGATGCCGCCGCCGGCCCCGGTGACGACGGCGGTGCGCCCGGCAAGCTTCAGCAAGCTCTCTGTCTCATACGAACGCACATGCGGGGGTAATGGAGCGGATTTTTCCGACAGACTTAACGGACAATTCACGGCCGGAAACCCGTTAAAGTCAAGCTCGGCAGACTTCGGCGCTGTTGCCACGCCGTATCCGCGCTCATCTGCCGCGAGCAGCCCCGACCCATCGCGCGATGGGGCGCAACCAAAGAAGGTTTAGGAACCGTGAAACGCACTGTTTTGCGCGCTCGATAAACCGAATTTTCAGGTCTAAACGCTAACGCTGGAGATCGGCGGCAAAAGTGAACCGCAGGAACCCCCGATGCGCGTGACTCAATTGTCATGGAGCGAGAACGCCGGCTGGCTGTCGGCTCCCGCCGATCACAGTAACGCCGACCTGGTTTTTTTCTTCGGCACGCGGCCGGCGCTGGCTTGTGGTGAGCGCTATCGAGAACTGCGCGGCATGTTTCCCGACGCTCGCATTCTCGGCTGCAGCACTGGCGGTCAAATCCGCAACGAGGACATCATCGACGACGAAATCGCCGCGGCCGCCATCCGATTCAATGCGACACAGCTGCGGGTGACCTGCGAACCGGCGGCGACGCCGGAAGGCTCGCGCGCCTGCGGCGCGGCGATCGGCAAGGCTTTGGCGGCCCCCGATCTGACGGGCGTCTTCGTTCTATCCGATGGCCTTAACGTCAACGGCAGCGAACTCGTTGCCGGCATTATCGGAGCAGTCGGCGAACGGGTTGCTGTTACCGGTGGGCTGGCCGGCGATGGCGCCGACTTCCAGGAAACGTTGGTCGGCGCCGACTGCGCGCCGCGCAAGCACCTGGTCGCCGCAGTTGGCTTTTACGGTCCGGCGGTCCGCATCGGCCACGGCAGCGCCGGCGGCTGGGACGAGTTCGGCCCCCGCCGCCGCATGACTCGCTCCCGCGGCAACGTGCTGTTCGAGTGCGATGGCGAACCGGCGCTTGATCCTATGAGCGCTATTTGGGTCCGGAAGAAGCCAAGGGCCTGCCCGGCTCGGGCCTGTTGTTCCCGCTGCGCATCTTCGATCCCGAACGCCCGGATCATGACATCGTGCGCACGATTCTCGCCGTCGATCGCAACGCGCGCCGATGACGTTTGCCGGCGACGTGCCGGAAGGCTGGACGGCGCAGTTGATGCGCGGCAACTTCGACCGGCTGGCAGCCGTTGCCGCCCAAGCCGCGCGACAAGCCGCCGAAGCCGGCGGCGAAAAGCGCGCCGGCGATCAGGTCGCCATCCTCGTGAGCTGCATCGGTCGTCGCCTGCTGATGGGTCAGCATATCGCCGACGAACTCGAGGCAGCCCGCGCCGAATTCGAACCGCCGGTGCCGCAACTCGGCTTCTATTCCTACGTAGAAATCTCGCCGCATCGCGTGTCCGGTGTCTGTGAACTGCATAACCAGACCATGACCGTCACCACGATTGCGGAGGCTGCGGAATACGCCGTTGCATAAGCTTCTCGCCAGACAGCTTGCGAAAGCGGCGAAGGGCTCTGGCGAGTTCGATCTGCAGGCATTGCTCACGCTCGTGTCCGAGGCGTACGAGAAATCGGACAGCGACCGCCAACGCACCGACCGCTCGATTTCACTGATGATCGGCGAACTCGAGCACCTCAACCGCGGGCTCGATCAGCTTGTGCGGGAACGAACCGCGGCGCTGCGCGAACGCGAAACCGAGCTGCAGGGCCAAAATCTTCTGTTCGACGCCGCGCTCACGAACATGCCGCACGGGCTGTGTATGTTCGATCGCAACGAGCGGCTGATCGTCTGCAACGAGCGCTATAGCGAGATGTACGGGCTACCGTCTGACCAGACCCCGGCGGGCACGACGTTGCGTGCCGTCCTGGAGGCGCGCGTCGCCGCGGGCACTGGCCCGATGACGCCGGCGCCTACATCGAAGAGCGCCTGGCCGAGGTTCGCCGCCGCGAGCCCTACTATGCCGAGAACGTCATGCGGGACGGGCGCACCTTCGCGGTCAATCACCGCCCAATGACGGACGGCGGCTGGGTCGCCATCCATCAGGACATAACCGCGCAGAAGCGCGCCGAAGCGCAAATCACCTACATGGCCCGCCATGACGGCCTCACCGGGCTCGCCAATCGCGCGGTGCTCTTGGAAAAAATAGAGGAAGCGATCGCGCGGCAGCGCCGTTATGGGCGCCGCTTCACCATCTTCATGCTCGATCTTGATCTGTTCAAGATGGTCAATGACTCGCTCGGACATCCGGTCGGCGACGAGCTGTTGAAGATGGTGGCGCGGCGGCTGTCGGCGTGCATTCGCGAAACCGACACGGTGGCGCGGCTTGGCGGCGACGAATTCGCCATTTTGACGCCCGCCGGCGTCGGGCAGCGGGACGCGGCGGTTGTGACCGCCGGCCGCCTCTTGGAAGCGGTTGCCGCTCCCTACGAGCTCGACGGTCATCAGCTCAACATCGGCACCAGTATCGGTATTGCGCTCGCGCCCGATCATGGCGCCGAGGTCGATCAGCTGATGAAAAACGCCGACCTTGCGCTCTACAAGGCCAAGGCCGAAGGCCGGGACGCGTTTCGTTTCTTCGAAGATGCCATGGGGGTCGAGGCGCGCAGCCGTCGCGCCTACCAGATCGAGCTGCGCAACGCGCTCGCCAACGACGAATTCGAGCTGCACTACCAGCCGATCATCGACAACAACGCGCGCACCACGGCGAGCATTGAGGCGCTGATCCGCTGGCGCCATCCGCAACGCGGGATGATTTCACCGGCGGATTTCATTCAGCTGGCGGAGGAAACCGGCTTGATCAATCCGATCGGCGACTGGGTACTGCGCCGGGCGTGCAAGGACGCGGCGCGCTGGCCGGCGCCGACCAAAGTCAGTATCAATCTGTCGGCGGTGCAGTTCCGCAAAATCTGCCCGGTCGACCAATTGCGTGACGCGCTCGACCAATCCGGCTTGCCGCCGGAGCGGCTCGAGCTTGAGATCACCGAATCGGTCTTGCTGCACGGCAGTTCCGAGAACGTGGAAACGCTGCACAAGCTGCGACGCATGGGTATTTCCATCGTGCTCGACGACTTCGGCACCGGATATTCCTCGCTCAGCTATCTGCGCATGTTTCCCTTCGACAAGATCAAGATCGACCGCTCCTTCGTGCACGAACTCGCCAAGAATGCCGATTGCGCGGCGATCGTATCGGCGGTTGCCGGCCTCGGCCGAAGCTTGGGCATCGGCACGGTCGCCGAAGGAATCGAAACCAAGGACCAGCTCTTTCTCGTCCAGGCCGCGGGCTGCACGCATGCGCAAGGCTATCTGTTCGGACGGCCGTGTCCCGTGGCCGAGCTCCAATTCCAGCCGCTCGTTCAGCGCCGTAAAAAAATAAAAGCCGCCTAGCGTTCAAATGGCGCGCTGCGAGCCGGTCTGAGACGATCTGGTCTAGATTCTTCGTTGGTTCATGATCTTTTTCGGAAAACCGGTATCCACCCTCGGATCAAGTCCGAGGGCAGGCTTTTTCCGGATCACGCGCTCAGCGTGCCCGTCCGCCTTTGTGCTTTGCCGGCGGCGTCGGAGCGCCGCGCAAGTTGGAGGTCAGCCGGCCGAGTAGAAGCCGCAGTTCCAGGTCGCGCAATTCCGCATAGACGTTGCCGATCCACTCATGCACTTCGTTCGGTCCGCCGGACATATTTGCCATGTGAGCGTTGAACGAGAAGCTCGGCCGATCGATCACGCCGCGCACAATCGGTGACAGGCGCGGTATGCGGATGACGCCGCACTCGGCGCGCGTCGGTGGAAAGTCCTCCTTGGCGAACATCAGCGAGACCGACTCGTTGTGCACCGGCACGAAGGTGGCGCCGATGCGGCTTTGCAATTCGCCGTAGCTGCGCACCGTCGACGCCGTCGAGTCGGTCAGAAACAGCACGATCGGTTCGATCTGCCGCCGTCGCGCTTCGGCAACGAAACCGATTTCCCGCACGACCGCGAAGAATTGATCGAACGGCCCGTATCCGAGATCGATGACTTTGGTGCTCGCCGTATCGGCGATCAGCCGGTCGAACAATCCCATTTGCCCGCGTGTTTCGGAAATATCCACGGGCCAGACCAGGCTGCGGAAGCGCTCCGCCAGCCCGGGATCGCGCGGATTAAGGTCGAAACCGACTAACGGCCGACGGCACGCGAGGAAGAACTCCATCAGCAAGCGCGCCAGCAAAGTCTTGCCGGTGCGCGGCCGAGGCGACGTGACGATGTAGAGCGGTACCGGCTGTGGCATCACAGCCGCGCGAGCTTACGAGCGGCTGACGACCTGCACCCGCGGTCCCGCCGCAGGCGCGGCACTACCGGCGGCAACGATCTCGTTGAGCTTGATGCGGTCGTATTCGCCCCACACGTTGCCAAGCCAGTGGCGGACATAGCCGCGCAGCACGAAGGAATAATTGGCCGGTTCCTGCTTCGGCCCCTTATTGGCGACGAAGGTGAGGAACGGCACCGACGCCAGCTCAACCTGCTCGAACGCCATTTCGTTGAGCTTCGGGATGGTGATCTCCACGGCATCCTTAAACTTGCGGAAGTAAGACGCATGCGTCGCCTGATCCCACTCGAAGAAGCTCGTATTGTTGATGAAATTCTTCACCAGGAAATACTTGCTGTCACCGAGAAACGAGGAGGTGTCCTCGATTTCATTCAACGAGGCGATCGATGAGCCGAGGATGTGAAAGACGACGAACGTCAGTTGTCCCTTCTTCACGGCATCGAGAAAGCCGATATCGCGCAGCGAGCGCAAGGTCGGCGACAACAGTCCGGCGCGCACGTCGATCACCGTGACGCTGGCGTCGGTGGTCGAGAGCGTGTCGAAGATGCGCATCTGGTCGGGCACCGAGGTGGCGTCGACGATGTCGCTGATGTCGGGATGAAAGCGCTTGAGCGTGCCTTTCGGCGATTCGGTATCGAAGGCGCGCGTCGGAATGTGATGCGCGGTAAAGTAATCGAGCAGCGTCCTGGCCACGGTAGTTTTGCCGACGCCGCCTTTGTCCGCACCTACGACGACCACTGTTGGCTTAGCCATGGCCGATACCTCAATGAGTCGGCGCAACCGCGCGCCGCGCTGCGTCCTGTCGGGTGTTGTCACAGGATGATGACGGTGGCTGAATCTTGCGGATCACGCCAAATTTTCCCCTGTAAGCGGTTCTACACATCCCGGCTCCTGTTTGGAAGCCTTAACCCGATGGCAACCACAGTGAAGCCGCTTTGCAGAGCGATTTGCAGTTCGATATGGTTAATTGTGACGGCATTGCGACTCAGCCGCATGGCCAACGCGGCCATTGACCGACAAACCGTGCAAGTCCCTTCAAATCGGGCCTAACCGTTGGTGCGCGGTCCCCACGGTCCCGGCGTCTGGCCGGGTGCGTCGGCGCCAAGCCGCGGCGCCGCAGGCGCGCCCCAAGGGCCGTTCCGCGCATCGTCGGTTCCGCCGGTTGCAGCGCCGCCGTGCGGCGCCGAACCCCAGGGGCCGGCGGTTGCGGGCGCGGCGGGCGAATCAGTTGACGCATCGTCTGCCTGCGGCGGCAAGGCGATCGGGCCGGGATCGTGGCCGCGGGCGAACTTGACCAGCGCCGCCACGCGGCTGTCCACCGTCGGGTGCGTGTCGAACAGCTCGCCAAACCCTTGCCGCGGATTATCGATGCACATTTCCATCACGGCAGACGTCGCGCCCGGCAATTCGCCGCGGCCTTCGATCTTGCGCAACGCCGTGATCATGGCGTCGGGGTTTTTGGTGAGTTCGACCGAGCCGGCATCGGCGAGGTATTCGCGCGAACGCGACAAAGCAAGGCGGATGACGAACGACAGGAAATAGGCAAGAGCCAATAGCGCGATGGCGATCAGGATCGCCAAGCCGGCGCCGCCGCCCCGCCGATCGTCGGAACGCGAACCGCGGAAGCTGAAGCCATTATAGAACCAGAGCCGGAACACCAGTTCGGCGACGAATGAAACCACCCCGGCGATGATGACGGCGACGACCATCATGCGCACATCGCCGTTGCGGATATGCGTCAGTTCGTGACCGAGCACCGCTTCCACCTCCGCGTCGTTGAGTCTGTTGAGCAAGCCGGAAGTGACCGTGATCGCGTATTGCTTTTGGTTCATGCCGGTGGCGAAGGCGTTGAGCGCCTCGGAATCCGCGATCTTGAGTTTCGGCATCGGGATGCCGCGCGAGATGCAGAGATTTTCCAGGAGGTTGTAGAGTCGCGGCTCTTCCGTGCGCGTCACCTCGCGGCCGCCGCTGACGGCATCGATCAGGCTCTGGTGAAAGAAATACGCGACGACCACCCACAGCGCCGTGCCCAAAGTCGCCCACGGCGCGGCATTGAGAAAATCGTTCCAGGCAAGCTGCGTCAACGTATTGATGTCGGCATCGACCGATAGGGCTTCCGCCGTCAGCGCACCGGCATAGACCAGCACGTAAACGAGAAAGAACAGGCCGCCGAGCAGCGCCACCGAGCGCCGTCGGTTGGATTGGATGTGGCTATAGAGTCCGTATGCGGCCATCGCAGCCAACCCGCGCGCGGTTTATCGTCAGAATTTGACCTGAGGCGCTTCGCCGACTGTCTTGCGCTCGTCGCCGAGGTCGAAAAATTCCTTCGGCGCAAAGCCGAGCGAAGCGGCGAACAGCGCCGCCGGGAATTTCTGAATGCCGGTGTTGTACTCCTGCACCGCATTGTTGAAGAAGCGCCGCGCCGCCGCGATCTTGCTCTCGATGTCGCTCAGCTCCGTCTGCAGCTGCTGAAAATTGGCGTTGGCCTTCAGATCGGGATAGGCCTCGGCCAAGGCGAAGAGCTGCCGCAACGCGCCCGACAGCATATTCTCGGCCGCCGCCTGTTGCGGCGTGCCTTGCGCGGCGACCGCGGCATTGCGCGCCTTGACCACGTCATCGAGCGTGCCGCGCTCGTGCGCGGCGTAGCCCTTTACCGTTTCGACCAGGTTGGGAACGAGATCGTGCCGCTGGCGCAACTGCACGTCGACGTCGGCAAAGGCCTGGTTGACCCGCTGCCGCATCGACACGAGCCCGTTGTAGATCGCGATCACCCACAGGACCACGACTACGATGACGGCCAACACGATCAGGGTCGAAGTGCTCATCCGCAAAATCCTCCAGCGCGCCAATCAACGCTCGGCGCCTTAGATAGGCAGTGTCGCCGCCGACGTTAAGGTTAGCCAGCGATGAAGATCGCGCAAGTGCCGCCTGTAGGTTAGGAAATGGTTAGGCAAGCAAGGATGCGCGTCATGTCAAACAGACATCTCGGCTATCTCTCTCCCGAGGAACCGGAAGGCGAAGGCCTCCTCGAGGAAAGCCGCAACTTCGTTCACCGGCGCGAACTGGCCCTGGCCAACGCCGACGATTCCGGTCTGCTTTCCGCCGCCGACCGCGATCAGCTGCAGCGGGAAGTCGCCGCGATCGAACGGGCGTCGGCTGCGTTGCGTCGGGCGGAACCGGAACTGGAAACCTGGACCGACACGCCGGTGACCGCGGCGCATCAGCCGCGGCCGGTGTGGCTCTTGATCGGCGTTTTGTGGCTCTCGACCGCGCTGGTGACCATCGGCGCGGTATTCGCGATCTCCGCGCTGGTCGGCTGATCCGGCTGCAACCGTTTTAAGTTTTGCGTCATGCCCGGCTTCGCGCCGGGCATTTTGCGTTTTGACGAAGGGTTGCGAAGGACGAACCGGCTAATAGGCGTTCTGATAGGCGGTGCGCGACAGCGCCGTGCGCACCAGAATTTTCAGGTCGAGCCACAGCGACCAGTTGTCGATGTAGAACAGGTCGTATTCGACGCGCTTGCGCATCTTGTCGTCGGTGTCGGTCTCGCCGCGGTAGCCGTGGATCTGCGCCCAGCCGGTGATGCCCGGTTTGACGTTGTGGCGGCGGGCATACGACGAAATGCGCAGCTCGAATTCGCGATCGTGCGACAAGGCGTGCGGCCGCGGCCCGACCAGAGACATATCGCCGGTAAGGACGTTAAAGAGCTGCGGGATCTCGTCGATGTTCGAGCGCCGCAGCCAACGCCCGATCCTGGTCAAGCGCGGATCGTCGGCGCGGGCCTGGCGAATCACGCCGCCATCGTCGAGCGTGCGCATGGTGCGGAACTTGATGATGCGGAACGGCTGCTGGTTGAAACCGAAGCGGCGTTGTACGAAAAAGATCGGCCCCCGGCTGTCGAGCTTGATGAGGACTGCAACCAACAACAACAGCGGTGTCGCAACGATCAGCGCGGCCGCGGCAAAGACTAGATCGAACAAGCGCTTTTGCACCACTTCGCGCCGCGTCAGCGGCCGGCGCGTGAGCTGCAGGCTGGCGACCGGGCCAAGCGTCGAAAGTTTGGCTTCCTCGAATTTGTGCAGCACTTGCTCGGGGCCGAGATGAATTTCGACCGGCAGCGTCGAAAAAGTCTCGGCGCAGCGGTCGATGGTTTCGGTCGCCGACCAGGGAATGAGGACGAAGATCGCGTCCGGGGCGAGGCTGCGCACGCTGGCGACCGCCTCGGCGAGATCGCGATCGAGAATGGCGCGGCGCACATCGGCCGACGCCGTCGCCACCACCGGCGTCAGGAAGCGGCAGCCGACGATATTGATGACGAGCGACCACGGCGCGTAGCGGTTGACGAACGCGCCGACATTGGTGCCGGTGCCGATCAGGAAAATGCGCTGCGCCGACAACAGTCCCGCGGCACGCGCCAACGCCGTCACCCGCACGATGAGGTAGCGCGTTACGATCAGCGCGGCGAGCGTGGAGGCGTAGAACAATACGATCCAGCCGCGCGAATATTCGGCGCTGATCTGCGTCAGAAAGCCCAGCATCAACAGGCAAATCAGCGTCACATTCCACAACTGGATGGTGCGCCGGGCGTGCGGTTTGAAGGTGAAGAAGTTCGGCAACCGGTATTCGCGGCGGAACAGGTTGGAGATGGTGAAGATGCTCGCGGCCAAAAGCCCGATCTGAACGAACGAGGGTATGTCGCCGACATAGCCGCGGGCCACCAGGTGATAACCGACCCCGGTAATGCAGGACATCACGACGATCACGGCGACATCGGCGAGAAAGATCGCGCCGGAAAAGGTGCCGCGCGACAGCACCGCCCAAGCGCGCAAAACGCGGCTGGTTTGTTGCCGTGACGCCAGTGTGTAGTTTTGGTGCGTGTTCATCGACGCCAACGGGCGATCGCTGCCCCGAATTGGAACAGCGCAGCGGCCCTAGCCGGGCAGTCGCCAAAAGCATGCCACGGCGCGGTCGGCCTCGGTGCGCCGGTTGCCGGCGCCGCGAAGAAACGCGTTAATATTAAAAGCTAACGTTGGGCTAGTCGGTCAGTTTGCGCAGCATGGGCACGCGGTCGAGCGCGGCCAGTTTGAGAATGATGGGGCCAAACAAGCCGGCCGCCATCAGCGCGGGACAGAAGATCAGAAAGTTCCTGCCGTCCCACGACGACAAGCCAGCCAGCAGAACGCCTTTCGCCAGGCCGATAAACAGCGTGTTGAACAGGTAGATCGCGAAAGGCATTTGCCCGAGCCACAACAGGGTTTTCGAGCCGTTGAGAATATTCGACCGAACCAGGCCGTGAAGCGCGGGCAGAGCGAAAAAGCCGCCGCATGCGGCGGCGACCTCGCTGTACTTATCCAACAGGACAAGGGCGAGGCTTGCCGCGAACAATGCGCAGAAAATCGGGTAGGTGCGATCGATGAGCGCCGACATCGCGGGAAAGTTCTGTCCGACTAAGATGCCGGCGACGAAGAACCCGTAGAAAAACGTTATCCGGTCAAGGTAGACCAGCGGCGGTCCGTCGACGAAATACAGCCCGATGGAAAACAACAGAACGGGCCACAACAGATTGCGCGTCAGGCGCAGCGCCACCGGCGTCAGCGCGCAATAGCAGAACAACACGAAGATGAACCAAATCGACGTGGCCGGGCTGCGGTCGGTGTTCCAGACCAGCGCCTTAAGCCCGCCCAAGAGGCTTTCCGGATTATTGTCGACGAACAGAAAGTGGCTTGCGACCATTTTGCCGATCAGGACCGCGAGGCCGATTGCTACGAATGGAATAAGCAGCCGTTCAGCCCGCTTGGCCAGATAGCCGCCGAACCCGGCTTGCGCCTGCGTGGCGTTGCCCCCGTAGCCGAAAACGACGCCGGACAGATACATGAAGAAGGGCATGTGGAACACGTAAATCGCGCCCTGGAGCTTCATGTACCAGTCGTTGCCGAGCGGCGGCTGCCGCGCGACAATGTGACCGAAGACCACCAGCAGGATCGCAAGTCCCTTTGCGCGATCGATGTCGAGGAGACGATGGCGTTCCGCGCGCGCTACGTTCTCACTCGGCCGGCGGATCTCTCCGACGTCCGGGCGAAAATAACTGACGTCAACGCCCTGATGCTCCGACATGCTGCAGAAATTCCCGAAGGCGGCTGCCGATTTGCGCAGCGCAGTCTGATGTTCCGGGGTTTCAATCAAGCATATGTTCATCAAACAATATGATTTTGCCTGACGACTGGTTAACCCGTTCGCCGATCGATGCCGCCCCGCCTCGGCTGCCACGGCGACGTTTCGCGCATCGCGAGATGCCGGGCGACGGATCGGGTCCGGCGCGGGCTTATGCCACAACCATGCGGCCCGCGGGCGCGGCCCATGCGCGAACGGCAGTTGCGGCGAAGCGTCGTGTTAAGCTTAATGCGCCGGCGCCGCGGTGATGGCGCCGGGGGGGGAAGGATCATGCAGGGCAAAGTCGCGCTCGAAGAACACATCGGCATCGAAGAAACCTCAAGCAATTTCGGCACGCCCTTTCCCGATCAAGTTTGGAAGGAGCTCAAAGGCCGCCTGCTCGACATCCATGGGCGCCGGCTCGCGCTGATGGACGAATACGGCATCGAGGTGATGATCCTGTCGCTCAACGCGCCGGCGATTCAGGGTATTCCCGATATCGCACAAGCCGAGAAAGTCGCGCGCAAGGCCAACGATTATCTCGCCGAACAGGTACGCAAGCGGCCAGACCGCTTCCAGGCGCTCGCGGCGCTGCCGATGCAGGATCCGGAGCGCGCGGCGCGCGAGCTTGAGCGCTCCGTCAAGGAACTCGGCCTTCGCGGCGCCCTGGTAAACGGCTTCTCCGAGGTCGGCGCCGCCGCCCTCTATTACGACCTGCCGCAATACCGGCCGTTCTGGGCGACGGTCGAGCAGCTCGGCGTGCCGTTCTACCTGCATCCGCGCAATCCGCTGCCGCGCGACGCCAAAATCTACGAGGGCCATCCGTGGCTCCTTGGCCCGGTTTGGGCGTTCGGCCAAGAAACCGCCGTGCATGCGCTTCGCTTGATGGGCTCGGGCCTGTTCGACGCGCATCCGCGGCTGCAGATCGTTCTCGGCCATCTCGGCGAGAACCTCCCTTACGCCATGTGGCGCGTCGATCACGCTAATGCCTGGGTCGAATCGCGCAGCAACTATGCCGCCAAAAAACCGATGGCCGACTACTTCAGCGCCAATTTCAACATTACGACCTCGGGCAACTTCAACACGCCGGCGTTATTGGCGGCGATGGAGGTGCTCGGCGCCGACCGCATCATGTTCTCGGTCGACTGGCCGTTCGAGAACGTCGATCACGCCGCCAATTGGTTCGACGCCTGCCCGATCAGCGAGAACGACCGGCTCAAGATCGGCCGCACCAATGCGTTGCGGCTGTTCAAATTGGCCAAGGGCTAAACGACGTTCAACGGAGCCGAGTCAGGCTCTAGCTCGCTTCGCGCAGCTTGACCGCGCCTTCGAGGTCGACCGAGACGAGCTGCGACACGCCGCGCTCGGCCATGGTGACGCCGTAGAGCCGATTCATCCGCGCCATGGTGATCGGGTTGTGCGTGATGATGACGAAGCGGGTGTCGGTCGAACGCGTCATCTCGTCGAGCAGATCGCAGAAGCGCTCGACGTTATAGTCGTCGAGCGGCGCATCGACTTCGTCGAGCACGCAGATCGGCGCCGGGTTGGTGAGAAACACGGCGAAGATCAAAGCCAGCGCCGTGAGCGCCTGTTCGCCGCCCGATAACAAGGACAGCGTCACCGGCTTCTTGCCAGGCGGCTTGGCCATGATTTCGAGGCCGGCTTCGAGCGGATCCTCGGCTTCGATCAGTTGGAGTTCGGCGTTGCCGCCGCCGAACAGCTCGGCGAACAGCTTCTGGAAGTTGGTGTTGACGGTTTCGAATGACGCGAGCAGGCGCTCGCGGGCTTCGTGATTGAGGCTGTGGATGCCTTGGCGCAGGCGCTTGATCGCCTCAACGAGATCGTCGCGCTCGGCGGTGAGCTTGCCGTGCTGCGCCTCGACCTCGTTGAGTTCCTGCTCGGCAAGCAGATTGACCGAGCCAAGCCGCTCGCGCTCGCGACGGATGCGGTCGAGCTTGCCCTCGACTTCGATGATGTCCGGCAGGGTCTCGTCGGCCTTGAGCTCGGCGATCTCGGCGGCGCCTTGCGGCTCGACGTCGAGCAGATCGCGGATTTCGTGCTCGACATCGGCGAGCCGGCGTTTGGCGCCGTCGCAGCGTTCTTCGGCGCGCGCGGCTTCGGCGCGCGCCTCGCCGATGGCTTCGAGCGCTGCGCGCGCGGCCTTGTCGGCCGCGGCGAGCGTCGTCTCCGCTTCCGCCAGCCGGTCGGCGGCGGCGCGGCGCGCCGCCGTCGCGGTCTCGATCTCACCGATCAGCTTTTGCCGCTGCTCAGCGAACTTTTGCGGCGCGTGTTCGAGTACGCCGCGCTCGCGTTTGGTCTCTTCGCTGCGTTGGCCGATGGTGGCGATCTGCGCCCCAGCGCTGTCCTTGCGTTCATTCCAGGCGGCGCGTTCGCCGGCGATCACCTGCAGGCGGCGGTCGGCCATCTCGGCCTCGCGCGCAATCGCCTGCGCTTCGACCCGCACTTCCGCGAGCGCGGCGCGGTCTTTGGCGACAGTGTCGTTGACTTCTGCGAGTTTCGCCTCGAGATCGGCCGCCACCGGCAGGGCGGCCAGCGCGGCTTGCGCGTGCTTGGCGGCCGCGACGCTCTCGTCGCGCGCGGTGTCGGTGCGTTGTTTCGCTTCCTTGAGCGCGGAGACGCGCGCCGCATTGCGGCTGATCTCGCGCTCCGCCGCGGCGTGATCTTCGCGCGCCGCGTCGGTTGAGTGTTGAGCTTCGCGCCAGCGCGCACGTGCGGCCGCCTCCGCCGCCGACGCCGCGGTCACCGCCGCTTCTGCCGCCGCGACGATGCGCAGCTGCGCTTCGACTTCGTTGCGCGCGGCGGCGAGTTCGCCTTCGATCGCCTGCAGCCGGCCGCGTTCGGCGAGCCGGCGCGCCGCTCCGGTCGGCGCGTGCGCGGCCGCGGCGAAGCCGTCCCAGCGCCAGAAATCGCCCTCGCGCGTTACCAGGCGCTGGCCGGGCTTGAGCGTCGCCGCAAGGCCGCGGCCTTCCGCGCGTTCGACGACGCCGATCTGGGCAAGCCGGCGAGCGAGTTCGGGCGGCGCTTTCACAAAGCGCGACAGCGGTTCGGCGCCCGGCGGCAGACCTGGGTCGGCCGGATCGGGCGTAGTGCCAGCCCAATGCATCGGCGCCGATTGGTCGACCGGCGCATCGAGATCGTCGCCGAGCGCGGCGCCAAGCGCCTTCTCGTAACCCTCGGTGACACCGAGCGCATCCATCACCGGCGGCCATAGATTTTTGCTCTCGACCGCGAGCAATTTGCCGATGGTCTTCGCTTCGGTTTCAAGCCGCTGCACGCGCCGTTCGGCGGCAGCGAGCGGCGCACGCGCCGCGTCGATATCTTCGCGCGCCTTGGTGTGCGCGATTTCGGCGGCGCGCGCCGCGGTTTCCGCCTCTGTCAACGCAACCTGCGCGCCTGCCAGCACGGCGGCGAGCGCGGCAAGATCGGGCTCGCCGCTCCCCGTCGCCGCCAGGCCGGTTTCCATATTGTCGAGTTCCGCCGTCAATCGTTCGGTGCGCTGCGCGTGTTCGGCGAGCGCGGCCTGGAGCTGATTGCGGCGTGCCGTCAAATCGGCCAGCGCACCGGTGAGCTCGCCAAATGCCTTTTCCGATCGCGCCAGCGCGGCTTCGGCGGATGCAAGACGTCCGTTAACGCCCGAGAGCTGCGTCGCGTTCGCTTGTGCCTCGGCCCTGAGCCTCTGCTCTTCGGCGTCGAGCCGGCCGAGCGCGTCGGCGGCGTCGGCGGCAAGCTTATGCTCGCGTTCAAGATCGGCCGCCAATTGTTCGAGCCGGCGGTCGAGTTCGCTGATCCGTTCGTTGGCGCGGGCTTCCTCGCGATCAAGCGCATCGCGTGCGGCCATGAGCCGCTGCAGCGCGGCCGCCGCCATTGCTTCCGCCTCACGCAACGACGGCAGTCCCGACGCCAATTGAGTCTGCCGCGTCGCGGCGACGGTGTGCTCGCTGGTGCGTGCCGCGACGACGCGGACGGCCTCGTCTTTGCTGTGTTCGGCTTCGGCTAGCTCGGTGCGCGCCGACGTCAAGCGCAAATGCAACAATAGCGCTTCGGTCCGGCGCACCTGGCTGGAAATATTGCGATAACGCACCGCTTGCCGCGCCTGCGTCTTGAGCGAGGCAATCTGGGCGGCCAATTGGCCGATGACGTCTTCGACCCGCGTCAGATTGTGCTCCGCGGCTTTGAGCCGCAGCTCCGCCTCGTGGCGGCGGGCATGCAGTCCGGAAATGCCGGCGGCTTCCTCCAGCAGGCGGCGGCGCTGGTCGGGACGCGCCTGAATGATTTCGCCGATGCGGCCCTGGTGCACCAGCGCCGGCGAGCGCGAGCCGGTCGAGGCGTCGGCGAACAACACCGTGACGTCGCGGGCGCGGACCTCGCGGCCGTTGACGCGGAACAGCGAACCCTGCTCGCGGGTGATGCGTCGCGCGACTTCCAATGTGTCAGTTTCGTTGAATGCCGCGGGCGCCTTGCGGTCGGTGTTTTCGACCAGCACGCTGACTTCCGCGTGATTGCGCGCCGGCCGCTCGGTGTTGCCGGAGAAGATAACGTCGTCCATCTCCGAGGCGCGCATGGCCTTATAGGAGTGCTCGCCCATCACCCAGCGCACGGCTTCCACCAGATTGGATTTGCCGCAGCCGTTCGGACCGACCACGCCGGTCAGTCCGGGCTCGATCTCAAAGTCAGTCGGTTCGACAAAGGACTTAAAGCCGATAAGGCGCAGCCGCGTGAGCTTCATTCGCTTTTTATGTCCGTTTCTACCGCTGCGACCACAGGAGGAATCGCTAATGCCTCAAGCCCTTAGGTCCCGGGGACTTGAGTCGTCGGAGGCCGCATCGGCGCGGAGAATGAATCGTCGCGCCCGGGAGCGCAACAGCGCTGCCGCGTTATCCAGATTTTCCGTCATTAGGGCTTATGGCCGGACTGGACCCCACGGGCAGGCGCGAAGCGAAAAACCCTTATCCTTCCTTGAGATAGGGGTCGATTTCCTTGGCAAGGGCCTCGATCGATTGGTCGCCGGAAAGCCGCTTGCCGTTGATGAAAAAGGTCGGCGTCGAGTTGACGCCGAGCTTTGCGGCGGCATGGTCGCGCACCTCAACGAGCTCATCGAGCACCTTTTGATTCGACAGGCACTCATTGAAAGTTTGCTCGGTGAAGCCGAATTGCTTGGCGATATTGCGCAGCGGCTCGATCGCATTTTCCACCATCCATACGCGTTGCGTAGCATAGAGGGTTTCCACGATCGGCAGGAACTTGTCCTTGCCGGCGCAGCGCGCGAGCATGAAGGCTCCGGCGTCCAGCTGGTTGAGCGGAAATTCGCGATAGATGTAACGCACCTTGCCGGTGTCGATGTAGCGCTTCTGCAGCTCGGGAAATGTCGTCGTCGCAAAGTGCGCGCAATGCGGGCAGGTCGTGGACGCATACTCAATGATGGTGACCGGAGCCTTCTCGGAACCAAGGACGACATCACCGCCCGGGCCGGCCTTGGCCAAGTCCGCCGGGTCGGTTTCAGTGGATTGCGCTTGCGCCGGCCACACCAGCCGTGCGCCGATAATGCCGGCGCCGGCGAAGGCGAAGCCGGCCATGAGGGTGTGGCGACGGGTAAGCGTCAAAGGTCCGACTCCTGATTGGACTTGCGACATTTGGAAGCCTTAGTTTCCAAGCCTTAGTTTCCAAGCCTTCGTTGCTCCCGGAATGTGGCAGCAGCGCGCCGTTTCGCCAAGGGCTGTTCACAGGGGGCTGCGGAGAGGGCGGGCAAGGTCCTATTTGCCGCGCATCAGCCGCGCTTGACGGCCGCGCCGAGCCGCGCCAGCGCTTGTTTCAATTCCTCGTCCGCGATCTCTGGCAATCCGGCCGCAATGCGCGCCGCGGCGACCGCACCGGCGGCCGGCGTGGTTGGCGGCAACGCGCGGCGCAAAGGCGCTTGGCGCAACGCAATGCGGGCGACGGCGCGCCAGCCGAGGAAGCGGTTGACGCGTTCGCAAATCACGTTGACGAGATGCTGGATTTCGATGGCCGCCGGGCCTTCGACGCGCAGAACCAGCGTCCCGGGCGGTCGCTCGCCGGCGCCCTCCGCCCGCGGCCATTGGATTTTGACCGGCTCGCAATGCGCGGCAATTTCTTCGCCGACAATCGCCGGCCACCGGGTGACCAATTCGGCCGAGCCGAATCCCTGGCGGGTGAACGTTTCACCGACGACCTTGCCAAGCAGGTCGCGCAGCGGTTTGGCAAAGGCGCGGGAGGGCTTGTCCATGGTGGGGTGCTCTGTCATTCCCTCGGCCATGAGCGTAGCAGCCAAGGCCCGCAGCAAAAAGTCTCATCCGTCCGTGGCGGGAAAGACCAAGGACAGAGCTCCGCAAGCTGCCGCTTTGCTCGCCTGGTATGACCGGCATCGGCGCAAGCTGCCTTGGCGGGCGGTCAAGGGCGAAGCTGCCGAGCCTTATCGCGTCTGGCTGTCCGAGATCATGCTGCAGCAGACGACGGTGCGGGCGGTCGCGCCGTATTACGAACGTTTTCTACAGCGGTTCGGCGACGTGGAAACGCTTGCCGCCGCGCCGCTCGATGATGTTCTCAAAGCCTGGGCCGGCCTTGGCTATTATGCGCGCGCCCGCAATCTGCATGCCTGCGCGCGCGTTGTCGTCGAGCGGCACGGCGGCAAGTTTCCTACCGCCGAAGTGGAGTTGCGCGCGCTGCCGGGGATCGGCGATTACACCGCCGCGGCGATCGCCGCGATTGCGTTCGATCGGCCGGCTAGTCCCGTCGACGGCAATGTCGAGCGCGTCGTGGCGCGGCTATTTGCCGTCGAGGAGCCGCTGCCGGCGGCAAAGCCGCGACTGCGGCAACTTGCGCGCTCGTTGACTCCACCGATGCGCCCCGGCGATTTCGCGCAAGCGATGATGGACCTCGGCGCCACGATCTGCACGCCAAAGCGGCCCGCGTGCGCGCTGTGTCCGTGGAACGACGGCTGCATGGCTTTCCGGCGCGGCGACGCCGAGACGTTTCCGCGCCGGACGCCGAAGCGCGACGGCGCGCTGCGCCGCGGCGCCGCCTTTGTCGCGCAGCGAGCGGACAGATGCTTGCTCGTGCGCACGCGTCCGCCAAAGGGCCTGCTCGGCGGCATGACGGAAGTCCCCACGACCGAGTGGGTTGCGAAATTCGAAGAAGGCGACACGCTCGCTCACGCGCCGCACTTTACCGCTCGGCCCCGCGTCTCATGGCGCCGCTTGCACGGCCTCGTGCGGCATGTCTTCACGCATTTTCCGCTTGAGCTTGCGGTCTATGCCGCCGAGTTGCCGGCACGGACACCCGCGCCGCCGAATATGCGCTGGGTGGCGATTGCGGAGCTTGGCGGACAGGCGTTCCCAAGCCTCATGCGCAAGGTGGTCGCGCACGCGCTCGGCGATATCGCATTGTCCCCGCCGCGCCGCAACGCTGGTCCGGCGAGGCGCAAGGAGGTTTGAAGGAGGCTTGATGAAAACGCTGCTGCCACTTGCCGAACAGATCGCGCGGCAATTGATCGAGCGGCGCGAGACGATAGTCGTTGCCGAATCCTCGACCGGCGGCCTCATCGCCGCGGCGCTGCTGGCGGTGCCGGGCGCCTCCGCCTACTTTCTCGGCGGCGCCGTGATCTACACGAAATCCTCGCGCATGGCGCTACTTGGGATCGGCGACGCCGAGATGGCCCGCTTGCGGTCGGCAACGCAGCCGTATGCGCTACTCGTCGCGCGACGGATGCGCGAACGGCACGGCGCGACCTGGGGTCTCGGCGAGACCGGCGCCACCGGTCCGAGCGGCAACCGTTACGGCGACCCGCCGGGTCACAGCTGCATCGCGGTCGTCGGTCCGGCCGAACGCGCGATCACGCTGAGCACCGGCAGCGCCGAGCGGCTTGTGAACATGGAGACCTTCGCCAAAAGCGCGCTCGAACTGCTCGTGGAAGTCATACCCGAGACGTAGCCAAGGTTTTATTGGTCGGTTCCCATCGCCGCGCGCACCTGGGCGCGCAGTGCGTCGATGATGGTCAACCCCTTCGCCGTCTCCACATGCCAGAAGGTCCAGCCGTTGCAGGCCTCGAGGCCTTGCGCCAGCGCGCCGATGCGATGGATCGAGCCTACGGCTTCGCCGAGCGCGATGGCGCCGTCGGCGCGCACCAGCGCGCGATGACGCTTCTTGGCATCGACGAGGTTGGCGCCCGGCGTCACCAGCCCGCGCTCGACCAGCGCCGAAAACGGCACCCGCGGCGCCTCGCGCGCGGTCACGAATGTTGCCAGCGACGCCTCGGACAGGGGCTCGACGGCGGCGATGCGGTGTTCAGCGGCCGCGGCGTAATCGACCTGCCGTTCGATGCCGAGAAAACGCCGGCGCAGCCGCTGCGCCACCGCCCCGGTCGTGCCGGTGCCACAGAATGGATCGAGCACCAGGTCGCCCGGCCGCGACGCCGCCAGCATGACCCGCGCCAGCAGCGCCTCCGGCTTTTGCGTCGGATGCAGTTTCTTGCCGTCACCGCCCTTGAGCCGCTCTTCCCCGGTGCAGAGCGGAAACAGCCAGTCCGAGCGCATCTGCACGTCGTCGTTGCCGGCTTTCAGCGCTTCGTAATTGAACGTGTAATTTCGGGTGGCGGCGTCGCGCGCCGCCCAGATCAAGGTTTCATGGGCATTGGTGAAGCGGCGGCCGCGGAAATTCGGCATCGGGTTGGATTTGCGCCACACGATGTCGTTGAGGATCCAGAAGCCGAGGTCCTGAAGGATCGCGCCGACGCGGAAAATGTTGTGGTAGGAACCGATGACCCAGAGCGTGGCGGCGGGCTTCATCAGGCGGCGGGCGGCGGTCACCCAAGCGCGGGTGAAATCGTCGTATGCGGCAAAGCTCGCAAATTTATCCCAATCGTCGTTGACCGCGTCGACGTGGGAGTCGTCCGGGCGCTTAAGATCGCCTTGGAGCTGCAAATTATATGGCGGGTCGGCGAAAACGAGATCGACGCTACTGGCCGGGAGCTTTGCCATCTCCGCAACGCAATCGCCGACGAGGATGCGCGACGATGCGGCGGACTCAAAACTCACGCGGGGCGCCCTGACGGACGCCCCGCGACGCGACACTACCATGACTCAGGACTCTGACTCAGGCGACGCGATCGGCGACGCGGGACCTACAACCGACGATGCGGATAATGACCAGCCAAGGTAAAAAACGGCTTAATCGAAACGTCGCGCAACTAGGCAATAAATGCCGGGAAATATTTGGTTAATTACACGCGTCGATGGCCGCGCAAGAGGTCTGACAAGAGGTCTGAAACAAGCTTCGCAAGCGCCGCGCGCGGCGTACTTTTGCAAAAACGAAAAAGGGGTGACACATGCGCACGGATGATTTCCGTCCCAGCGACAATGTCGAAGACGATCGCGAATTAAGCGCGTCCCGCGGCGGCTTGCCCGGCGGCGCCGGCGGCCTCGGCATTGGGACGATCATCATTATCGGGCTGATCAGCTGGTACTTCGGCATCGATCCGAGCGCACTGCTCAATGGCGCGCAAATTCTCACCGGCGGCGATACCGCCTCGCAGCAGACAGGCACGGCGCCGCCGGTGACCGCAGGCACGCCGAGCGACCCGACCGGAAAATTTGTTGCCCAGGTGCTGGGCGACACCGAAGATCGCTGGAAGGAAATCTTCGCCGCCGCCGGCAAGACCTATCATCCGCCGCGGCTGCGCCTGTTCTCCGGCTCCGAGCCGACGCCGTGTGCCTTTGCGCAGTCGGCCATGGGTCCGTTCTATTGCCCGCGCGATCAGCGCATCTATCTCGACATCTCCTTCTTCGACGATCTGCAGAACAAATTCGGCGGCTGCGCGAACAGCAACGCGTGCAAGTTTTCCGAGGCCTATGTGATCGCCCACGAAGTCGGCCATCACGTGCAGAACGAGCTCGGTATTCTGCCGCGGGTGATGCAGGCGCAGCAGGCCTCAGCCAGCAAAGCGGACGCGAACCGCTTGCAGGTGCGGGTCGAACTGCAGGCCGATTGCCTGGCCGGCGTCTGGGCGAACCATGCGCAGGCCAAGCATAACTTCCTCGATCCGGGCGATGTCGACCAGGCGCTGCAGACCGCCTCGGCCATCGGCGACGACCGCCTGCAAAAACAAGCGCAAGGCTACGTCGTGCCCGATGCCTTTACTCACGGCACGTCGGAACAGCGTAAGCGCTGGTTCATGGCAGGCTTCAGGCAGGGCAATGTCGCTGCCTGCGATACGCTTTCCGCCAGTTCGCTTTAGTGTCATAGTTGGTTGTTCCCGCCCCGGCGGGAGTTTGTAAGCGGCGCACTGGTTGTAACGCGTGGCCATGCCTGGGATCGACGAGCGTAAGGAATTCGTGCCGCTGAAGATTGCGGTGCTGACGGTTTCCGACACCCGTAGTCTGAAGGACGACAAGTCCGGCGCGGTGTTGGTGCAGCGCATCGTCGCGGCCGGTCATTTCGTCGCCGAGCGCAGCATCGTGCCCGACGATGTCGAGGCGATCCGCGGCCGCGTCAAAACCTGGATCGCCGACCCGGTGATCGACGTCATCATCACCACCGGCGGCACCGGCTTCACCGGCCGAGACGTCACTCCGGAAGCAGTCGAGCCGTTGTTCGAGAAGAAGATTGACGCGTTCTCGGCGCTGTTTCTGGTCATCAGCTTCCCGAAGATCGGCACTTCGGCGATTCAATCGCGGGCGACCGCGGGCGTCGCCGGCGGTACCTACATCTTCTGCGTGCCGGGCTCGCCCGGCGCCTGCAAGGACGCCTGGGACGAAATTCTGGTGCATCAGCTCGATTATCGCTACGGGCCCTGCAACTTTGTCGAGATCATGCCGCGGCTCGACGAGCATTTGCGCCGCGAAAAAGCGCAAGGGGCAACGGTTTAGCTAGAGCACCAAATCCCAGTGCTCGCTGACCGCGGGCTTGCCCCAGCTTTGGTGTCCTTCACTGCGCGTCAGTTTAAAGCCGGCTCTCTGATAGATGTGCCGCGCGGCGGTGAGTACGCTGTGCGTCCATAGCGTGATGCTCTTATAACCGGCGCGCCGCGCGAAGCCGATGCATTCGTCGGTGAGATGCGCGCCCAAACCTAGCCCGCGCGCCTTCGGGTCGACCAACAGCAAACGGATCCGAGCGACGCTGTCGGTCTCCTTCGCCAGCATGATCGAGCCGACGTTATCGCCGTCCATCTCGGCAATCCAGCAGCGCTCGCGCTCACGATCGTATGTGTTGACGAAGTCGGCGACGATTTGCGCGCACACGCCCTCGAACGGCGCGACCCAGCCATACTCTTGCTCATAGAGTTCGGCGTGGCGTTTGATGATCCAGCCGAAATCTCCAGGTTTTGGCACGCGCAGGGTGTAGCGGCGTTCCACCGGCCGATCTTCCGGCACGCTACCAAGCAGTGCTTCGATCGTGCTCATCGCGGCAACCAGGCGGTCTTGCTCGGCAGGCGCGAGCTGCGCGAGCATGGCCGCCGTGTCGCGTTGCGAGCGCCGCTCCAGCGGCGCAAACGCTTTGCGGCCGCGCGCCGACAGCGCCAGATGGCTCTGCCGCGCGTCGCTTGCGGACGCCTTTCGCTCAATGAGCCCGCGCTTTTCAAAATTGCACAAGGCGCGGCTCAGGTAACCGGCATCGAGATCAAGCGCGCGGCCGATGTCGCTTGCGGTTGGCGCCCGGCGGCTGAAGATTTCGTAGAGCACGCGCGCTTCGCCGAGCGAGTAGGGGCTGTCGAGATAGGTCTTGCGCAGGACGCCGAGCTGCCGCGTGTAAAACCGGTTGAAACGGCGTACCTGGGCGACCCGGCTTTCGCCGCTTTGCGGTTCGGCGCTTCGGCGTTGGCTGCGTGCAGTCATCGAGACAGCGTCCGCCAGATACTTGACTATGTCAAGTATTTGGCGGAAACGCGCGCGTCCGGAGCACCGCGATCTGCCGCCGCCCGATCCGGCGCAGAAACTCGGCCTCGGGATCGGCGGCCGCTTCGGAATGGCCGCCCAGCCGCCGGTAGGCGTCCTTGGCGACGAGCAGACCCTGCTCCGGCTGCGGCTTTGCAAAAAGCGCGCGGCCGAGCATCGCCAACGCCTCGCGGACGCCTCCTTGCGGCGGCAAGCCCCGCTGGAACACGGCCGCCTGCATCCCCGGCGAGCCGCGTTCGAGAAAAGCGCCCACCTCGCGGATCCACGGCGTGTCGAGCACTGTTCCCGGGCGCAAGAACAGCAGCCACGGCGCGCGCGCGGCCGCCGCCGCTGCTTGCAGCCGCTCGCCGAGCGCGCCTTCGGTTCTCAGAAAATTGCAGCCGGCGACGTCGGCGACGGCGGCCGTATCGTCGGTGGATCCGCCATCGGCAATGATCACTTCGCTGACGAGCCCTGCCGTGGCTCCGGGGACGAGAGCGGCCAAAGTCGGGACGAGCGCGCGTTCCGAATCGAGGGTGGCGATGATGACGCTCAGCATTCCCTACCGGTAACCGGCGCCCCGTGCTGTTTGGTCATGGTCCGTCGGGACGATTTACGGTTCCGGCCGCTGTTTTTCCAACACTTTCCCGTCGAGCAAACTTCACCGAAAGTTGTTCTTGTTTTGTTCGCACTAGCGCATTATCTTTACGGCATGACGCGATCGTCCGCCCTGGGACGCCCGCCGGCGCCGCTGCCCTCCGCGCCGGCGGGCGAGACTGGAACCGCTGTCGAGCGCGAGCGGCGCCGCGGCCGCGGCGCGCATTCCAATGCGACGGGCCGTTACGAGGCGCTAGCGCGGGTCGCCTTCGACGACGGCTGGCAAGTGCTTGATGATTTGCCGCCATTCAAGACCAGTGTGACCATCGACGCGACGCGTAAAATTATCACCCGCAACGACTCGCCAGACATCTCGTTCGATCGTTCCATCAATCCGTATCGCGGCTGCGAGCACGGTTGCGTCTATTGTTTCGCGCGACCTACGCATGCCTTTCTCGGACTGTCGCCCGGGCTCGATTTCGAATCCAAGCTGTTCATGAAACCGAATGCACCTGAACTCCTGGAACGCGAACTGGCGGCGCCGGGCTATACGCCGAAAGTCATCGCCATCGGCACCAACACCGATCCGTATCAGCCGATCGAGCGGCGCTATCAGATCATGCGCCGCATCCTCGAGGTTCTCGACAAAGCCGGGCATCCGGTCGGTATCGTCACCAAGTCGGCTTTGGTGCTGCGCGACCTCGATATCCTCGCGCGCATGGCCAAGCGCGATCTGGTCAAGGTGGCGATCTCCGTGACGACGTTGGACCCAGAGCTCGCGCGCACTATGGAGCCGCGCGCCTCGACGCCGTCGCGGCGCCTCGAGGCCCTCCGGCAATTGGTGAGGGCCGGCGTTCCGGCGGCGGCGATGGTCGCCCCGGTCATCCCCGCGCTCAACGACGCCGAAATCGAGCGCATCCTGGAAGCGGTGGCGGCGACCGGCGTCCGTCATGCTGGCTATGTGCTGCTGCGCCTGCCGCTCGAAGTGCGCGATTTGTTTCGCGAATGGCTGATGGCGAATTTTCCGGACCGCTATCGCCACGTCTTCAAGCTGATCCGCGACATGCGCAAGGGCAACGATTACGACTCGAGCTGGGGCCAGCGCATGACCGGCAACGGGCCGCTTGCCTGGATGATCGGCCGCCGCTTCGAGGTCGCTTGCGAGCGGCTCGGCTTCAACAACACCAACGTGCGGGTCACCACCGAGCATTTTAAGCCGTGGCCGCCGGCGTCCGAGCAGCTCAGCCTGTTTGGAAGTTAGGGTTCATTGATGCTTGCGTGTCATTTGCTACCATCGTCAGTGGTCGCTCTGAAAGGCGCAACGAAGTGGCAACCGATTATAGTTTTTCGATCATTCTGGAGCCGCAGGAAGAGGGCGGGTTTACCGTGCTGGTTCCTGCGTTGCCGGAAGTCGTTACAGAAGGTGATGCGGAGCAAGAAGCACTCGCCAATACCCAGGAGGCTATCCTGGCCATCGTCTCCTATAGGCGAGATCACGGCATTGCGATTCCGTCGGATGCGCCCCCGCAAATTCGCCGCGTAACCGTTGCCGCCTGACAATGAACGGCGGGCGACTGCCGGTCGTTAATGGCAGGCAGGTCGTTAGAGCGCTGACCAAAGCTGGCTTTGTGGTCGACAGAGTCGCCGGTAGTCATCACGTTCTGGTGTATCCGGCGGATCCCCGGCGAACCGTCACTGTTCCTGTTCATGGCGCTAAGGATCTCAGGCGCGGAACGCTGATTGTCCGCCAAACCGGCTTGAGCATCGACGAGTTTATTGCGCTGCTTTAGACGTGAACCGAACTCATCCCCGCAATTCTTTAGGCTCTGCGTGCGCGCATTGCGGCTGCCGGGCGGCCGTGGTCAACATGACCCGATGAGTCGCTCAGCCGCCAAAGCCGCACCGCGTCTGCCGCTCGCCGAGGAGATCGTCCGACCGACCTTCCGGCGCGAGCGCGCCGCGCTCAAGCGCGGCGTTTGGCCGGTAGCCGGCTGCGACGAGGCCGGCCGTGGACCGCTGGCCGGCCCGGTGGTCGCCGCGGCCGTCATCCTCGACCCTGACAATATTCCGCGCGGCCTCGACGATTCGAAAAGGCTCACGCCGGAGCGGCGCGAGGTGCTCTACGAGCGCATCTGTGCTCGCGCGCAGGTGGCGGTGGCGCTGGCGCCGCCGGCGCGCATCGATCGCGACAATATCCTGCGGGCGTCGCTTTGGGCTTTGGCGCGCGCGGTCGCTTCGCTGCCGGTCAGACCGCTTCTTGTCTTCGTCGACGGCCGCGACCGCATCGACGCCGGCTGCGATTGCCAGGCAGTGATCGGCGGTGACGGGCTGGTGGCCTCGATTGCGGCTGCTTCCATCGTCGCCAAGGTGACCCGCGACCGGCTGATGACCTGCCTCGGCGCCGCGCATCCGGGCTACGGCTTCGAGAGCCATAAGGGTTATAGCGTGCCTGCGCATTTCGCCGCGCTGGATCGGCTCGGTCCTACCGTCCATCATCGCCGCTCGTTCTCGCCCGTCGCTGGGGCCCTTGGCGAGATCGAAGCCGACGACCTCGTCGCGGACATATTGCCGCTTTAGCATCGGTACTCACCCTTCCTCCTTACCCAGCGGCGGGAAGGTATTTGGATTGCGGTCTCCCATCGCCTAAAAGGGGCGGGAACGGGCCAAGGCCGGTCCTGAACGCGCATTTCCGAAGCGATCGTTATTACCCGGGCACGATGTTTCACGTACCGCTTTACATCGAAGCTTTGCGCTCTCGCCCGTTGATCGTGTTCTGGCTGGCGACGCTCGCTCAGGCTATCATCTGGCTCACGATGCCGATGCTGTTCTACGCGGCGCCGCCGCCAGAGCTCGCGCAATTGCTCGCCATCGGCCACGAATTTCCGCTGGAGGGTGATTACGGGCCGCCGCTCGCCTATTGGCTTGCTGAAATTGCCTTTCGCGCCGCCGGTCTGTTCGGGGTGTACGCGCTGTCGCAGGCTTGCGTGATCGCGACCTATGGGTGCGTGTTCGTGCTCGGCCGCGCCATGGTCGGCGCCACGCATGCGGCGATGGCGGTGCTTCTGATGGTCGGCATTTTCGCATTCGCCGTGCCGTCGCCAAATTTCGGGCCGCCGATTCTGGCAATGGCGCTGTGGGCGGCGGCGCTGTTGTTCTACTGGCGTGCGGTCGGCGAGGGGCGACGGCAGTATTGGTACCTGTTCGCCGCGGCGGCCGCGTTTTTGCTGATTACGTCGGACGCCGCCCTGATCCTCATCGGTACGCTGCTGTTGTTTACGGCTTTGACGACGCGCGGCCGTCTGGTAGTCGACAGTTTCGAGGCCTTGATCGCCGCGGTGGTGTTGATCGCGCTGGGCAGCGTGCATCTGTTGTTGCTGCACCGCGCCGGGGTCGCCGCAACGCCCGCACTCGAGCGGTTGCGCGCGGCCGAAGCGGCCGAGGCGAACACATCGGCATGGCTGCGCCTCCTCGGCGCGCTCGTCGTCGCTCACGCGGGACTCGTCGTACTTGTGGTGCTGGCGGGTGGCTTGCCGCGAACGCCCACACGCCCGGCGCCCGCAATCGCGCGGGCGCCGATCACGCCGTTTGCGGCAATTTTCGTGAAAACCTTTGCGCTCGTTCCGGCGTTGTTGACGACGATCGTCACGGTTCTGGCCGGCGCGCGCGCCCCGATCGGCGGCACGGCTCCGCTGGTCGTGCTCTCCGGGCTCGCCGTCATCGTTTTAGCCGGCAACAGCATCGAGCTTTATCACCAGCGCGTCATCGGTCTCGCCTGGGCCGGATTATTGGCGATGCCGGCGATTTTCGTCCCGATCGTGATAGCGGTGTTGCCGTGGACGACCGCGACCGATCTTCGGGTTGCGCAGCCGGCCGGTGCGATGGGCTATTTCTTCGCCGACAGCTTCGCGCGGCGAACCGGCCATCCGCTGGCGATCGTCGGCGGCGATCCGCGCATCGCCGAACTCATTGCGGTCGCGGCGCCGAGCCGGCCGAGCGTTTATTTCGACGCCGAGCCGAAGCTGTCGCCCAAAATCTCGGCCGAAACCATTCGCGACAAGGGCGCGGTCATCGTTTGGCCGGCGGCCGACAACGATCCGGCGCCGCCGCCGCAGATCAAGGCGCATTTTCCAGATCTTGTTCCCGAAGTGCCGCACACCTTTGCGCGCCCGGTACGCGGGCGCCTGCCGCCGCTTTTGATCGGCTGGGGTGTCATCCGGCCGGCGAACGCACCAGCCGCCGCGGCGCAATAATTTCTAGCTTCTGTGTTGGCGCAGGATCTTTTCGGAAAACCGGTATCCACGTTTCCGGATCATGCGCTAGTGATACCCGACGGTCTCGCGGACCTTGCCGCGGAACACCCAATAAGACCACGCCGTATACATGAGGATGACCGGCAGCAAGAACAGCGTACCGATCAGCAAAAAGGCTTGCGTGCTTGGCGATGATGCGGCCTGCCACAGCGTATAGTGATACGGCACGATCATCGGCCAAATGCTGATGGCGATGCCGACGAAGGACATCAAAAACAGAGCCACCGCACCGAGAAACGGCGTCAGTTCATGACGCCGGCTGAGCGCGAACCATTCGCCGATCGCGATGAGCGCCGTAACGATGGGCACCGGCGAGAGAAACGCAATGTCGGGCCAACTGAACCAGCGGTCCGCAATCGCGGCGTTGGTCGCCGGCGTCCAAATGCTCACCGCGACGATTGCGACCATGACGGCGACGAGGCAGAGGCGACCGGCGCGGCGCGCCCAGTCTTGCAGATCGCCTTCTGTTTTCAGAACGAGCCAGGCCGCGCCCAACAGGCCATAGCCGAACATCAGCGCCAATCCTGTGATGAGTGGAAACGGTCGGACCCAATCGAACGAGGTACCGGCAAACTGCCGACCGTTGACCTCGAAGCCGTCGATAAATGTGCCAAGCACAATTCCCTGCGCGAACGTCGCTACGACCGAGCCGCCGCAGAACGCGCCATCCCAGAAGCGACGCAGGGCCGGCCGCTTAAAGCGAAATTCAAAAGCCACGCCGCGGAACACGAGCGCGAGCAGCATGATCACGATCGGGAAATAGACGGCGGGAATGATGATCGCAAAGGCGAGCGGAAACGCCGCCAACAAACCAAGCCCGCCGAAGACCAGCCACGTCTCGTTGCCGTCCCACACCGGCGCAATCGAGTTCATCATGGCCGTGCGGCTATTAGGGTTCGGCACGAATCCATAAAGAATGCCGACGCCGAGATCGAAGCCGTCGAAGACCACGTAGTAAAATACCGCGAGCCCAAGAAGCACCGTCCAGACCGGCACGAGATCGAGTGTCATCGCATCCTCACGGCGATCGCGTTTCGGAAGCGGCGCGCGCGGCGTTTTCGAACGGCCGCGCCGGCAGACCGCTTTGCACCGCCTCTGCCGACGGTTCCTGCGTCTGCGGACCGCGCCGGACGAGGCCGGCCATAAAAGCGATGCCGGTCGGGAACATGATCAGATAAACGACGACATAGAGCGCGAGCGACAGCGCCACATTGGCGCCGGTGAGGGATGGTGAGACCGAATCTGCGGTGCGCAAAAGGCCGTAGACGGTCCACGGCTGGCGCCCGACTTCGGTGATGATCCATCCGGCAATGACGGCGACAAAGCCCAGCGGCGCCACCCACGGCAACAGCCACAGGAACCAGGCCGAATCCCACAATTTGCCCCGCAGCTTCAGGAATTGGCCGGTGGCCGCGATCAACAGCATGATCATGCCAACTCCGACCATGATGCGGAAAGCAAAGAATGGCGGCGCGACCGGCGGCCGCTGATCCGCCGGCCATTCCTTTAAGCCCTTGATCGTGCCGCGCCATGAATGGGTGAGGACGAGACTGCCGAGGTCCGGCAACTCGATCGCGTACCGCATGGTCGCCGCTTCGTCGTCGGGAATGCCGAACAGCGTCAGCGGCGTCGGCTGCACGGTATCGTAACGCCCTTCGATCGCCGCTATCTTCGCCGGCTGATGTTCGAGCGTGTTGAGCCCGTGCTGATCGCCGAGCACCATCTGGAGCGGCACGAGAATGATCAGCAGATCGAGTGCCATCCGGATCATCATGCGCGCGTCATCGGGCGCATTGTTACGGCGCAGCAACCAGGCGCCGACGCCCATCACCACAAAGGCGGTGGTGATGTAGAAGGCGGTCACGTTGTGCGTGAGGCGGTACGGGAAGGACGGGTTGAAAACGATCGCAAGCCAATCGGCCGGTTCAAATCGGCCGTCGACCAGTTTGTAGCCGCTGGGCGTCTGCATCCAGGAATTGGTCGCCAGAATCCAGAACGACGAAAGCAGCGTGCCAAAGGCGACCATCGCCGCGGCAAAAAAGTGAGCCCAGGGCGGCACCAGCCGCCGGCCGAACAACAGCACCCCGAGGAACGACGCCTCCAGGAAGAACGCCATCAATCCTTCATAGGCCAGGAGCGGGGAGATCACGTCGGCCGTGGCGTCGGTAAAACGGCTCCAGTTGGTGCCGAACTGGAACGGCATGATGACGCCGGAGACGACGCCCATGCCGAAGGAAACCGCAAAGATGCGGGTCCAAAATCCGGACATGCGAAACCAGAGTTCGCGTCCGGTGAAGAAGTAGAGTCCCTCAAGAACGGCAATGTAAGACGCAAGCCCGACGGTGAACGCCGGCAGCAGAATGTGCCAGGCGATCACCCAGCCCCATTGCACCCGCGAGAGCAGAACCGGATCGAGTTCCATGCCGTGAACTCCAAGCGGCAGACAGCGTCAGCATATGCCGGGGATGTGAGAAGATGAAGACCGAACAGGGCCGCAGGCGGGTTTACCGGTTTATGCGGCGAGCGCCTTCTTCAGCGCCAGAAAATCGCGCCATGCCAGCCGCTTCTGCAGCGGGCTGCGCAGCAGGAAGGCCGGATGATAGGTCGGCATGGCGCGAATCTGCCGGCTCCCGGTATCGAATTTAAACCAGCGCCCGCGCGTTCGCGTGATTCCCTCTTTGGTGCCGAGCAAGGTCTGCGTCGAGGGTTGTCCGAGGCAGATCAGGATGTCGGGGTCGGCGAGTTCGATCTGCCGGTGGATGAACGGCAGGCAGATAGCGCTCTCCTGCGGCGTCGGCGTGCGGTTGCCCGGCGGCCGCCAGGGCACGATGTTGGCGATGTAGACTTTGGTGCGGTCGAGTTCGATCGCTTCAAGCATGCGGTCGAGCAATTTACCCGAGCGCCCGACGAACGGCAGGCCGGCAATATCCTCGTCCCGCCCGGGTGCTTCGCCGACGAACATCACGCGTGCCTTCGGATTGCCGTCGGCGAAAACGAGTTGCGTCGCGGTCGCCCGCAACATGCAGCCCTCGAAGGCTTCGAGCAGTGTCCGCAATTTGTCGAGACTATTCGCGCTTTTGGCAGCCTCGCGGGCCGCCATGACCGCGGCTTCGGGCGAAGGCGGTGCGGCGACAGGTGCGACCACCCTGTTGCCCCCGTTGCGGGGGAGGGATGGGGAGGGGGGTGAGTTATTCGAGTCGGTGGCGAAACTGCCCCCCTCCCGGCGCTGCGCGCCGGCCTCCCCCACAAGGGGGGAGGCAACTGATTTTGCGTCGCGCAGTGATACTTCATCCGCAAAGCGGTCGACCGGCTCCTCGCCGATCAGCGCATCCACGCCGGCATCGCGATAGAAAGCCATCAGTTCGCGTAGGTTTCTATCTGCGGAAGTCATCGCCGAACCGATCATGATGTGAGCACTAAGCCTTCACCGAAGGCTTTGGGCGTGAAACACTTTGGCAAACGTCAATACGAAACGGAAGCCGACAGTATGTCTCCCTATAAAGTCATCGTGGATGACAATTTCCACTACGGCGAAGAGGACGAACGGTCCGAATATGGGACCTATCCGACCGCCGAGGAGGCACAGGAGGTCTGCCGGCGGCTCGTCGATGCATCGCTGTTGGCAGAATATCGCGACGGGCAAACGGGGGAACAGCTTTTCGATCGCTATACATCGTTCGGCGAGGACCCCTTCGTCGTTTCGCTCGATGGTGCGCCGCGGGTCGAATTTTCCGCTTGGACCTATGCGCGCCAGCGCGCGGAAGAGTTTACCGCTCCGGGCGAGCAGGGACGCGTCACCCGCGAGCGCGCGGCGCAGCGCAAACCCGGTTTCGATGCCCGCTGATTGCGCGATTGTCAGGGCGTGCGATTCATGAAAAACCATCGGCGATTGTGCGATCTGTGGAGCGAACCATGAGTGCTGCGGACCTGCCCGCCCGCGAAACAATGGAGTTCGACGTTCTCATTGTCGGAGCCGGGCCGGCGGGCCTCGCGGCCGCCATAAAGCTAAAGCAGATCGCGCCGGGCACTTCCGTGGTCGTGGTCGAAAAAGGCTCCGAGGTCGGCGCCCATATCCTCTCCGGCGCGGTCATCGATCCGATCGGGCTCGACCAACTGATCCCCGAATGGCGCCAGGAAGCGGCGCCGGTACGCACGCCGGTGAGCGACGATCGCTTCTACATGCTCGGCCCGTCTGGCGCTGTGCGGGTGCCGAATGCTCTCATGCCGCCGCTGATGAGCAACCACGGCAATTTCATCGTCTCGCTCGGCGACCTTTGCCGGCATCTGGCGCAGAAAGCAGAAGCGCTTGGCGTCGAAATTTATCCCGGCTTTGCCGCGGCCGAAGTGCTGTACGAGAACGAAGCGGTGGTCGGCATCGCCACCGGCGACCTGGGCGTCGCCAAGGACGGGCACCACAAGGCCGGCTTCGCGCGCGGCATGGAATTGCGCGCCAAATATACGCTGCTCGCCGAAGGCGCGCGCGGCAGCCTGACCAAAGAGCTGATCGGCCACTACGGTTTGGCGCTGAATCGCCAGCCGCAGAAATTTGGCATCGGCCTGAAGGAACTCTGGCAGGTCGCACCGGAGAAATTTCACAGCGGCCGCGTCCAGCACACCATGGGCTGGCCGCTCGGCAACGACACCGGCGGCGGTTCGTTCCTTTATCACTTCGGCGATCGCCTGGTGGCTGTGGGTTTCGTCGTCCATCTCAACTACGCCAATCCCTATCTCTCGCCGTTCGAGGAGTTTCAGCGCTTCAAGACCCATCCGCTCATTCGCGACACCTTCGCCGGCGGCAAACGAATTTGCTACGGCGCGCGCGCGCTGACCGAAGGCGGCTGGCAATCGGTGCCGAATCTGGTTTTTCCCGGCGGCGCGCTGATCGGCTGCGCCGCCGGCTTCATGAATGTGCCGCGCATCAAGGGCAGCCATAACGCGATGCTTTCCGGCATGCTGGCCGCCGAGCACGTGGCGGCGGCGCTCGCCGCCGGGCGCGCGCATGATGAGGTGTTGGGCTACGAGGCGGCGTGGCGAGCCTCGCCCATCGGGCGCGATCTCTACCGGGTGCGCAATGCCAAACCGCTGTGGTCGAAGCTCGGAACGCTCGCCGGCGTGGCGCTTAGCGCTTTCGACATGTGGACCAACACGCTCGGCTTTTCGCTGATCGGCACGCTCAAACACGGCAAGCCGGATTTTGCCTCGCCGAAGCCGGCAGCGAATTGCCGGCGGATCGTCTACCCGAAACCGGACGGCAAGCTAACCTTCGACCGGTTGTCCTCGGTGTATCTGTCCAACACCAACCATGAGGAAGACCAGCCGGTTCACCTGCATGTGCGCGATAGCGCGCTGCAAAAATCATCGGAGCACGACGTGTTCGCCGGCCCCTCGGCGCGCTACTGTCCGGCCGGCGTCTATGAGTGGGTGGAGGAGGCGGGTAATCCGCGCTACGTCATCAACGCGCAGAACTGCGTCCACTGCAAAACCTGCGACATCAAGGATCCCAATCAGAACATCAACTGGGTGCCGCCGGAAGGCGGTGGCGGGCCGAACTACCCGAATATGTGATCGCGGCACGCGGTTCCGGCCGACAATCAAACCATTGTTGCCGCCGCGATTTTGCCTCCCTTCGGGCTTAGGGAGGGGACGCACGTGTTGCGGGGGCGTCGCAAAAAGGTCATTCTCGCGCATGCGATCCGTATTCCGGAGCTGATTCCCCTGCCGCTCTCACGGTCGCCTATGGAGATATCGTGATTAATCCGTTGCCGCTCGGGCGCGCCGCACTTGCCGGCGTGATTGTTGTTTGTGGGTTGCGATCGGTGCTCGCTACCGAGACGCCGTCGACCCAGGAACTCGCTCGCGACACGGCGTCAGGCAGCTATCTTGCCGCCCGGCATGCCGGTACCGAGCGCGACGCCGCGACCGCGTCGGCCTATTACTTGAACGTATTGAAAAGCGATCCGCGCAACGCCGATCTGCTCAGCCGCACCTTCATCTCCGTTCTCAGCGACGGCGATATCGACGAAGCAGGCCGGCTCGCCGACCGGCTGATTCAGATCGACCACTCCGACCGGATCGCGCGGCTGGTCATTGGGGTGCGCGCCCTCAAGCAGAAACAATACGCACTGGCGCGGCAGAACTTCGCGCAATCGGTGCGCGGCCCGGTGACCGATTTGACCGGTACGCTGTTGTCGGCTTGGGCGTTCGCAGGCGCCGGCGATACCCGCTCCGCCGTTGATACGCTCGATCATCTGGCCGGACCCGATTGGTACGGCATTTTCAAGGACCTGCACGCGGCCTTCATCCTCGACATCGCCAACAACAAGAAAGAGGCCGGCAAGCGGTATGAGCGCGCCTACAAGGCCGATCCGGTGGCGGTGCGTGACGTCGAAGCCTACGGCCGTTATCTGTCCCGCAACGGCGGCAAGGACGAAGCGCTTAAGGTCTACGCTGAGTTCGAAAAAGCGGTCCCCAATCATCCGGTGATCGTCGAAGAGATGAAAGAGGTTGCCGCCGGCGAGAAATTGCCGGTGCTTGCAGACTCGCCGCAAGCCGGCGCCGCCGAGGCGCTCTACGGTCTAGGCGCTTCGATCGGCCGCCGCGGCGGCGAAGACTTGGCGCTGATTTACCTGCAGCTTGCGCTTTATCTCGAGCCGACGCACGCCATGGCGCTGTTGTCGCTCGCCGATCTCTATGAATCGCTCAAGAAGCCCGATTTGGCGATCAAGGTCTATGACCGCATTCCGCCGTCGTCGGTGCTTCACCGCAACGCCGAGATTCAGATCGCTTCCGACCTCGACACGCTTGATCGCACCGACGAAGCCAAGAAGCGGCTCGAACAACTGATCGTCGATCATCCCAAGGACAACGAGGCGATCCTGACGCTCGCCAACATCTTGCGCGGCCGCAAGCAATTCGCCGAATGCGCCGATGAATACGGCAAGGCGATCGCCGACATTCCCGTGCCGGAGAAGGCGAACTGGGTGATCTTCTACTTCCGCGGCATTTGTTACGAGCGCTCCAAACAATGGCCGCTCGCGGAAGCCGATCTGAAAAAGGCGCTGCAGCTCTATCCCCATCAGCCGCTGGTGCTCAATTATCTCGGCTATTCGTGGGTCGACCAGGGCATCAATCTCGACGACGGCATGAACATGATCCGCCGCGCGGTCGAGCAGCGGCCGGACGACGGCTATATCGTCGACTCGCTCGGCTGGGCCAATTACCGGATCGGCAACTACGACGAGGCGGTCAAGGACCTCGAGCGTGCGGTCGAGCTCAAGCCCGACGACTCGACCATCAACGATCACCTCGGCGACGCCTATTGGCGCGTCGGCCGCGTCCTCGAAGCGCACTTCCAGTGGTCGCACGCCAAGGACCTAAAGCCCGAGCCGGAGGACCTGCCGAAGATCGAGGCCAAGATCAAAGGCGGGCTGCCCGATGACACCTCATCCGCCGCCGACCTCGCCAAGCAGAAGAAAGTCGGCAACGGCGGGTGAAGCTTGGCATTGTCCGCTCCGCTGGTCGAAAGCGCGCCGGCTAAAGTCAATTTGACGCTGCGCGTGCTGCGCCGGCGCATCGACGGCTATCACGAGATCGAAAGCTTGGTGGTCTTCGCCGACTTCGGCGATGCCTTGAGCTTTTCGCCCGGCGGCGATCTCACACTGGCGGTCGGCGGGCCGAGCGCCGCAGCCGCCGGCGGCGGCGACGATAATCTCGTGCTCAAGGCCGCCCGCGCGCTCGCGGTACGCCGTCCAGGCGTCACGCTCGGCGGTTTCCGGCTCGACAAAGAGCTTCCGGTCGCCGCGGGACTGGGCGGCGGTTCGGCCGACGCGGCGGCGGCGCTGCGGCTCTTGGCGCGCGCCAACGGCCTTGCGCCGGACGATTCGGAGCTCCAGGGGGCCGCGCGCGGGACCGGTGCCGACGTACCGGTCTGCCTCGATCCACGCGCGCGGATCATGCGCGGCATCGGCGATGTATTGTCGGCTCCGCTGTCGCTGCCGCCGCTGCCCGCGGTGCTGGTCAATCCGGGCGTCGCGCTGCCGACCAAGGCGGTGTTTGCCGGTTTGAAGCTAAACCCCGCTCCCCCCGCTCTCCTCGACGAGCGCGCGATCGCACAGATCAGAAGCGGCGAGGAGCTGTTGCGCGTGCTGGCGTCGCAGGTGAATGATCTTGAGGCGCCGGCCATTGCGCTGCGTCCGGTCATCGCCGAAGTGCTGGCCGTGTCGCGCGGCCTTGCCGGCTGCAAGCTTGCGCGCATGTCCGGCTCGGGCGCGACCTGCTTTGCGCTGTTCTCGACCGCGGACGAAGCGGGCGCGGCGCAGGAACTTCTATCCGTTCGACAACCGGCCTGGTGGGCGAAAGCCGTTACGCTGAGCGCATAACAGCTAGTGCGTTCGCGCGATACAGAAGTCCACCGCCTCGGCGAGCGCCGATTTCATCGGCGAATCCGGAAACAGCGCCAGCGCGTCGCGGGCGATGGCGCCGTAATGATGCGCGCGGCCGATGGTGTCTTCGAGCGCGCGATGCTTGGTCATCAGCCCGATTGCGTGTTCGAGGTCGGCCTCGGTGGTCTCGCCGCGCTCGAGCGCGCGCCGCCAGAATTCCCGCTCCGCGTCGGCGCCGCGGCGAAACGCCAGCACGACCGGCAGCGTAATCTTGCCCTCGCGGAAATCGTCGCCGACATTCTTGCCGAGCTTCGCGGCGGCGCCGCCATAGTCGAGCGCATCGTCGACCAGCTGGAAGGTGATGCCGAGATTCATGCCGAAGGAGCGGCAAGCGGCCTGCTCGGCCTTCTGCCGCGAGGACAGCACCGGCCCGACTTCGCAGGCGGCGGCGAACAACTCCGCGGTCTTGGCGCGGATAACGGCGATGTATTCGTCTTCGGTCGTCGCCGTGTTCTTGGCGACCGCAAGCTGCATCACTTCGCCCTCGGCGATAACGGCGGCTGCCGAGGATAGAATCTCAAGCGCTTTGAGGTTGCCCACCTCGACCATCATCTTGAACGCCTGGCCGAGCAGGAAATCGCCGACCAGGACGCTCGCTTCGTTGCCCCAGAGCATGCGGGCGGCGAGCCGGCCGCGCCGCAGCTCGCTTTCGTCGACGACATCGTCGTGCAGCAGCGTCGCGGTGTGCATGAACTCGACCGCGGCGGCGAGCTTGATGTGGCCTTCGCCGCCGTAACCGGTGAGACGCGCCAGGGCCAAGGTGAGCATCGGCCGTAGCCGCTTACCGCCGGAATTGATGAGGTGATTGGCGACTTCGGGAATCATCGTCACTTCCGAGCCCGTGCGCGTCAGGATGACGGCGTTGACGCGGTCCATGTCGGCGCTGACCAGCTTGACCAGGGGGTCGACCGAGGGTTTATCCGGACTTTCGAAGGGGATGACGACTGCCACGCACGTGTCTCCGTTAACGGACGCGCGAGCATAGAAACGCTATGCTCAAGCGGCAAGTATGTGGCGGCTTAAGATGCAATGGCCGCGGTGCCGTTTTCGTGAATGCCGGTAGCGCCATGCGCGGCGAAGACCGCTGGCGGAGCTCTTAGAAAGATGCGCGAACTCGTTCGCACCAACGATGCCGTCGTGATCAGCGCAATCGAGGCGCTGCTGAAAAGCGCAAACATCGGTCATATGGTCGTTGACCGGAATATGAGCGTGCTTGAGGGCTCGATCGGCATTTTTCCGCGCCGTATTTTGGTGGAGGATGACCAGATCGAGGCCGCGTGGACGCTGCTTGAGGATGCCGGATTTGGCAACGAGATCCGCCGCGACGACCGCTGAAGCGGCGCAGCTGAGCGAAGATGCCGTGCTTGGCGGCCGGCTCATGTTGCGCCAGCCGCGCAAGGGTCATCGCGTCGGTCATGATGCGATCCTGCTGGCGGCCGCATGCTCGGCGCAGCCCGGCGATCATGTGGTCGAGCTTGGTAGCGGCGTCGGCGCCGCCGGTCTCGTCGTCGCCCGCCGTGTCGACGGCGCTTCCGTTGTTCTAGTTGAGATCGACCAGTTGCTCGCGGAGCTGGCCAGCGCAAATGCCGAGCGCAATGGCCTCGCCGGTCGCGTGCGGTCGGTCTGTCTCGATGTGACGGGCAAACCGGCGGCATTCGCCGAAGCGGGATTGAAGGCCGGCGCGGCCGACCTCGTGCTGATGAACCCGCCGTTCAACGCGGCGCAAAATCCGTCGCCCGATCCCGCCAGGCGGCTCGCACATGCGGCCGGCGAGGATACGCTCGCCTCGTGGGTCGGCACCGCGACGCGACTACTCCGCCACGGCGGCATCCTGACGCTGATCTGGCGTGCGGATGGCTTGCATGCGGTGCTTGCCGCGCTGGCGGAGGACTTCGGCGCGGTCACGGTGTTGCCGGTACATCCGAAGCCCGAGGCGCCGGCGATACGCGTGCTCGTGCGTGCCGTTAAAGGCGCGCGTTCGCCGCTTGCGGTGTTGCCGGGGCTTGTTCTCGCCGCTGCGGACGGCAAGCCGACGGCGCAAGCGGAGGCGGTGCTGCGTGACGGTGCGGTGCTTGGGTTGGCGGCGGACTAAAAGCGGAGCAGCCGCATAGCCGTTAGGCTTTCGCGGCGATCGAATCCGGTGACTTTTGCGAAGGAGCGGTGGTCGGGCGACGGAAGGGAAGATACGAAAAACCGACAATGACGCCGATCAGCATCAAAAGCATATATATTTTCATTGCCCGTCCAATCGCATCCGCATTGCTTGCCCGAAACGAGTAGCGGCCTACGGCGTTAACAAACGGTTACTTGAGCGGGCGCTGTCGGGACCCTATGTGCATGTCATGACAGAGCCATCGGCGAACCGACGCCCCGACAGCGGTTTCACGCGCGTGCTGACGGGTTTGCGAGAATTGTTGCCGCAGCGCTTTCGCCGTGATCGTCCGGTGGTGCCGGTGGTGCGGCTTACCGGCGTCATCGGATTGTCGACGCCGCTGCGCCAAGGCCTCACCATCGCGGGGATTGCCCGCACGCTCGACCGGGTGTTCGCCGTGCGCAACGCCGCGGCCATCGCGCTGGTGATCAATTCGCCCGGCGGGTCGCCGGCGCAGTCGCATCTGATCTTCCGCCGCATCCGCGATCTGGCGCAGGAAAAAGGCCGCCGCGTCATCGCCTTTGTCGAGGATGCGGCCGCTTCCGGCGGCTACATGATCGCCTGCGCCGCCGACGAGATCATCGCCGATCCGAATTCCATCGTCGGCTCGATCGGCGTGGTCGGCGGCTCGTTCGGCTTCGACAAACTGATCGCAAAAATCGGCGTCGAGCGCCGCCTCTACACGTCCGGCGAGCACAAGGCCATGCTCGATCCGTTCCTGCCCGAAGACCCGACCGACGTCGCACGGCTCAAAGGCCTGCAGCGGGAAATTCACGAAGACTTTATCGCGCTCGTCAAATCGCGGCGCGACGGCCGGCTCAACGGCGCCGAAACGGACCTTTATTCCGGCGAGTACTGGACCGGAAAGCGCGCGCTGGCGCTGGGGCTGGTCGACGCCATCGGCGATTTGCGCTCCACCTTGCGGGAGCGGTTTGGCGACAAGGTCTACATGCCGCTGATCAGTTCGGACCGCGGCTTCCTCGGCCGCCGCATTTTTGGCATCGGCGGCGGCGCGATCGGGCCGGCCGGCCTTGCCGATGACATGATCGCGGCGCTTGAAGCCCGCGCGCTGTGGTCGCGTTTTGGAATATAGCAGCGGCCTGGGCTAGAATTCCCGGTACCGATCGGAGATGGCCATGCCAGTATTCGCCTTGGCGTTTGGACTGTTGGGGACGGCGGTACTGGTGCGCTGGTGCGTCAAAGGGGTGAAGCGGGCCAACGCCGAACTCGAGACCGGGCGCCGCCGCGCAACCGTCGAGCCGGTAGATCGCAACGCGCTACCGACCTTGCGGCGCGATCCCACCACCGGCGAGTACCGGCCAGGTAAGTAGAACTCGAGCCGCTTACCTCTCCCCAGCGGCGGCAGGCGATCATCATCGCAAGGCTTGACCGCAAGCCGGGCTTCCACCAACAACGTCGCCGATGAGTTCGCCAGCCAACGACGGCTTGCCGCCGCATATGCGTCCCGAGCGCTCGTTCCAGGGGCTCATTCTCGCTTTGCAGCGGTACTGGGCGGATTGGGGCTGCGTGATCTTGCAGCCTTATGATATGGAAGTCGGCGCCGGCACCTTCCATCCGGCTACGACTTTGCGCGCGCTCGGCCCGAAGTCGTGGAACGCGGCTTACGTGCAGCCGTCGCGCAGGCCGAAGGACGGCCGCTACGGCGAAAATCCCAATCGCTTGCAGCATTACTACCAGCTCCAAGTCATCCTCAAACCTTCGCCCGACGACTTGCAGGAGCTTTATCTCAAATCGCTCTATGCGATCGGCATCGATCCGAAACTTCATGACATCCGCTTTGTCGAGGACGATTGGGAAAGCCCCACCTTGGGCGCCTGGGGACTGGGCTGGGAATGCTGGTGCGACGGCATGGAAGTGTCGCAGTTCACCTATTTCCAGCAGGTCGCGGGCTTTGAATGCGCGCCGGTTTCGGGCGAGCTGACCTATGGCCTTGAACGGCTGGCCATGTATGTGCAGGGCGTGGAGAACGTCTTCGCGCTCAACTTCAACGGCCGCGAGGGCTCGGACAAAGTCACCTATGGCGACATCTTCCTGCAGGCCGAGCAGGAATTTTCGCGGCACAATTTCGAATTTGCCGACACCGATATGCTGTTTGAGCAATTCCGCTTTGCCGAGCAGGCCTGTAAGAAATATCTCGAAGCGGGCTGGGAGGTCGGCGGCGAGCGCGGCAACCGCGGCCGCCATCTGATGGCGTTGCCGGCTTACGATCAGTGCATCAAGGCCAGTCATGTGTTCAACTTGCTCGATGCGCGGGGCGTGATTTCCGTCACCGAGCGGCAGAGTTACATCTTACGGGTCCGCGAACTCGCCAAGGCGTGCGGCGAGGCGTGGCTCGCAACCGAAGGCGGAGGGCTTTAGCAAATGAGTGAAATGCCAGAAATCGGCGGACGCGCGCCGATCCCGGTCGAGGTCGAAGCCGGCAAGAGCTATTGGTGGTGCGCCTGCGGGCGCTCGGCCAAGCAGCCGTTTTGCGACGGCTCGCACAAGGCCACGAGCTTCAAGCCGACCGAATTCAAGGCGGAAAAATCCGAGAAGGTGTGGTTCTGCACCTGCAAGCGGTCGTCGAAACAGCCGATGTGCGACGGCACCCATAAGACGGTGTGAGCATAAGGCGGTGTCAACATTCCCCTCCCCACCGCAAGCGGGGGGAGGGAACGAACGAGATAGCGCCCGTTATGCCTGATCTTCTGTTTGAACTGTTCTCCGAGGAAATTCCGGCGCGCATGCAGGCGCGCGCGGCGGATGATTTGCGCAAGGCCGTGACCGACCACCTGGTCGATGCCGGGCTGGTTTACGAAGGCGCGAAGGCTTTCGTGACGCCGCGGCGGCTCACGCTTGCGGTACACGGGCTGCCGGCACGGCAGCCGGACGTGCGCGAGGAGAAGAAGGGCCCGCGGGTCGGCGCGCCGGAAGGCGCCATCGCCGGCTTTGTCAAAGCCGCCGGGCTGAAATCGATCGGCGAGGCGAAAGTGCAGGCGGACAAGAAGGGCGACTTCTATGTCGCCGTGATCGAAAAGCTGGGGCGACCAGCAATCGAGGTGATCGGCGAAATTCTCCCCGGCGTGATCAAGACTTTCCCCTGGCCGAAATCCATGCGCTGGGGCGAAGCATCGAAGGAGCCCGGCGCGCTTACCTGGGTGCGGCCGCTGCATTCGATCGTCGCCACTTTCGGACCGGAGACCGAGGAGCCGGATATCGTGCCGTTCCAGGTCGGTGGCATCGCCGCCGGCAACGAAACGCGCGGCCACCACTTCATGGCGCCCAAGCCGTTCAAGGTACGCCGGCTCGACGATTATTTGCACAAGCTCGGCCATGCCAAAGTCGTGCCGGACGCAGAACGGCGGCGCGACATCATCCTTGCCGAAGCCAAGCAGCTGGCATTCGCGCAAGGCCTCGAACTCGTCGAGGACGAGGGGCTCCTGGCTGAAGTCATCGGCCTGGTCGAATGGCCGGTGGTGCTGATGGGCTCTTTCGAAGAGAGCTTCCTGCACATCCCGCAAGAAGTGATCCGCGCCACCATCCGCAACAACCAGAAATGCTTTGTGCTGCGTGACGGAGCGCATGCCAAGCTGGTCAACAAGTTCATCCTCGTCTCCAACATCGAAGCCGAAGACGGCGGCAAGGCGATCGTCGCCGGCAACGAGCGCGTGATCCGCGCGCGGCTTTCCGACGCGAAATTCTTCTATGAGACCGATCTGAAGACGCGTCTCGAAGATCGGCTGCCGAAATTCAAGGATATCGTCTTCCACGAAAAGCTTGGCACGCAGGCGGAGCGAATCGAGCGCATCGAGCGGCTCGCGGCCGAGTTGGCGCCGCTCGTCGGCGCCGATGTGGAAAAAGCCACACGCGCTGCGCGGCTCGCCAAGGCAGACTTGCTCACTGAGATGGTGGGTGAATTTCCCGAGCTGCAAGGAACGATGGGGAAATACTACGCGCAAGAGCAGGGTGAGGACGAAGCGGTCGCGCAGGCCATCGAGGATCATTATCGGCCGAAAGGGCCTGATGATTTCGTGCCGTCCGATCCAGTGTCAGTCGCGGTCGCGCTGGCGGACAAGTTCGAGATGTTAATCGGCTTCTGGGCGATCGACGAGAAGCCGACCGGTAGCAAGGACCCGTTTGCAATAAGAAGAGCGGCATTGGGTGTAATAAATCTAATATTAGATAACGGACTTCATATCGCTTGGATACGTTCCGGTTTGGCTGCGCTCGCGACGTCGCAGTTACTCGTGGGTCTCAGAATTGGTGAACTGCTGGGTCAGCAAAGAGCCGTCGAAGCACTCGGTGAAGTTGGTTATCCATCAGCAACCGTAAAGCGAATGCACGAGTTAATTTTGGCGGAGACGAGTCCGGACGCAGCAAAGCGGTTTGCAGCAGCGACCACACAATATTCGTGGGAGCTTTTCCACGGTGTGCTTGGTTTCATAGCAGACCGTCTTAAAGTTCAACTCCGCGATCGCGGTTCTCGGCACGATCATATCTACGCTGCATTTTCAATCGAGAATCAGGACGACCTTCTTCTCATCGTCCGCCGTGTCGAGGCGTTGGGAAAATTTCTCGACACGGAAGACGGAAAAAATCTGCTCGCGGGTTACAAGCGCGCGACTAACATCATCCGCATCGAGGAGAAGAAGGACAATCGCGACTATACCGGTGCGCCCGATCCGAAGTTCTACGAGCTGCCGGAGGAAAAGTCGCTGGCGCGGGCGATCGATGTCGCCAAAGCCGACGCCGAACGCGCGATTGCGGTTGAGGATTTCGAGGCCGCCATGCGCGCCATGGCCAAGCTTCGCCCGCATGTCGACGCCTTCTTCGACAAGGTCACGGTCAATGTCGATGACAAGGCATTGCGCGAAAATCGCTTAAAGCTGCTCAACGAAATCCGCGCCGCCACGCGTGCCGTAGCGGATTTCTCGAAAATCGAGGGCTGAATCCGGCCGTGTCGGCGCTCCCCGGGCGGGGTTACGAATTTCCCGAATTCTGCTAGAAACCGAACGCGCGCTCGCGCGTTATCCATTCATTCTGCCGGTTTCGCGCGACTGCCATTAGCTTTAAATCTCCCCCAACCATTCGAGGGCAAATCATGGTCGTCACCGCCGCCCATATCACGCCGCTTGTCGCCATTCTCGCCGGCATCTTGATCCTTATCGTCCCGCGGCTGTTAAACTATATCGTCGCGATCTATCTCATCTTTATCGGCGTGGTTGAGCTCAACACCGTGCATCACTGGGTCAACTTCCATTGAGATTCTTCGTTGGCGCATGATCTTTTTCGGAAAACCGGTA